>JAEHJW020009191.1_pt1 | contig 22792 bp, 28 predicted proteins | sample 9271431 | NCBI WGS metagenome assembly JAEHJW02 | reverse complement strand
ATAATAAAAATAAATTGGGACAAGAATAAAAAGTGCAAAATTAATAAAAATAAAAAGAAATAATCTAAATGCATCATCTATAAAATGTCGAAAACAGATATCATTTGTAACGGGATTACAAAACATCCTACCCTCCTATTTCTGGCACTTCCCACACATTATCATATTTTTTCTTAACTTCTGATTCTGCCATCAGCCCCGTGAATCCAATATAAGGTATTCTATATTCTGTTGCTTTTCCATCCGGACTTCCTTTTTCTTTATAACCAATATATGCCCATCTTTTCAATGGTTCGGGAGAGGGCCAAGATAATTCAGTAAGAAAAACAGGACCAGCTTTAGTATATGATCTTGTTTTCTCTAAAATAGCTTGTGGTTGTTTTGAATTAATATCAAGAGATAAATTTGTTACAACCCAAACAGAATTTTGATAAACAACAGCACTACGAGTCTTAACAGGTAATCCATCAATAATAAATGGATAATCCAGTTGATCAATGTTAACGATTTTTATACTATTCATTTTATCGGAAAAATTAAATGGATTATAAGTTAGAAGTGCTGGAACCACTCCATTATGAAAAACAGGATGACTTCCATCAAATTTATAAATTCGACTGTCGCTGGCTTCTCTATAAGAAGGATCTCTATGTAAAGATACGATATTTACCCATCTATTTGATAATAAAGAATAACCTTCATCACCAATTTTCCAAATTTTGGATTCCATCACACTCTCCTTTATTTACATTATCTATTTACAAACATCATTATACACTATTACACGCCAGATGTCAAATATTCAAATCGTAAAAGAGAAGCGGTTTCCATTGCCCACCAACCATTATTCAAAAGAAGTTTCCAAGTATCCATTGTTTCATCAAAAAAGTCCATTCGTTTTGGCATGTGTTTCCGCATCACATACGTCCAATGCCGGATACCAGAAGCATTCACATAACGAATAGAATCGGGTTCTTTTCCACGTGGAACAAATCCGGATTTGATATATCCATTTCCACCCCCTAAACGACTTTCTGCAAACGTCACCAATGAAGAACAATCAGGTAAACTCTTTTTGATTCCTGCCACAAATTTTCCAAATCCACCTTGCACACGATTCTTAAAAGCAAATCGTTCTATTGTCCATACACCATGAAACTTTTCCTGAACAGAACACAGTCCAATCCATTCTCCATTTTCTGTTCTCAATCCAAAATATTCCGAACCACGACCAAATCCTTGCAAATGATATTCATCCATAAAAGGTTTCACAATAGAAAATGGTGGTTTATCAAAAACAAGATTTCTCGCCATCAATGATTCCGATTGCCCTACCTTCACTTTTATACTATTCAAAATAGCCGTACTCCGTTCTTTCCATTCAAAATCATAATAAAATATACTGTCAGGGAATTGATTGATTAGATTTTTCAGAAGAAAAGGGGAAGGACGACCTAACCGATCACACATCCAGAAACTGGATAAAAAGAAGACTTTGGAACCATTGGGAAATCGAATATAAGTGTCCATTGATTCACATTGAATATTATTTTCAATAAAAGATTGATAAGCATTTTTAGTGGCCCATATTGAATGATATCTTAAAACAGAATAAATTGTTTCAGGAGACCATTCGGAAAGCAATCGGTCTTGCTTTGAAAAACTACATGATCCACAAACAAGATAAACATTCTTTTCTGTATTGGACCCCCCACGTTGAATCGGTATCGTATGCTCTAACGTATCTTCTTTTTCCATTGGTTTATTACAATAAGCACAACAATGATCTTGCCAGAGATGTAAGAAATGAATAAAAGAATCCGTCAACGTATTTTCTACACTTTCTTTTTTAATGCGCCGATTGACCCCATAAAGTTTTTTCTTGATCCGTCTCTTTTCAAGAGATTCAGGATCAGTAATGTTAGGAATGTTATTTTTACGTCTTTCTCTTTGATAATTTCGATGATAAATTCTGACTTCTTCCCTATTTTCTTCAATCCATTTTTTATTCAATTCTTTCACTTTTTCAGGATGCTGTTCACGATATTTTTGAGATGAAAGTTTCTTTTTCTCTTTATATTCAGGATCAGAATGGTAACGCTCATAAGACTTTTTGCGAACAATCTCATTATAATTTTCAGGACGATTTCCTTTATTTCCTGCTTCTCGCCATTTCTTACAATTATTTTTATTGTAATCAGGATTCTTTAATCGCCATAAACGATGTCTCTCCTTTTTACGACATTTTTTACAGAGGGATTCTGTCTGCACTTCTTGTCGTTTAATAGGATCTTCACACCCATCACACGTTAAAATTTCAATTTTCTTCATTATAAGCCTCAAAATTTGACAATAAAAAAGCCCCTCACCAGAGGAATCTGATGAGGGGCATCATATTACAGCAGAGCTAGGGTGTCAAATTATCCGAGAGCGTTGGAATTATCCGCAGTCAGAGGATCGAAACCAAGGGTCGAAAGGGTGATATTACGAATAATACCATGCCATTTCGGAATCCTGACCCGAATAGCCCCAATCGTAGCAACGGCCCATGGCATAAATAAGTTATTAGCAAACAATTCGATTCTACTCAATGGAAGCAGATACCGATAATCGATGGCCTTATCCCCTTCATCCATATCGAGAAGGAAGACGGTTTCCGAACCCGGAATCCTGCTTGTGAGCGTTCCGCCATTTGTGTCAATAAAGGTGACAGCATTTGTACCATTTGCCGCCACATCTCCGATATAGCGGAACTGTTTGGGATCAGAACCAGAATATCCAAGACCCGAACGGAAGAGCCGGAAAGCCACTGCCAGATTTCCGGAAGCAGGGGTCACTGTCAGGGTGACGGCCCCGTTTGCAGGAATACCAGACACAACACCGCTGTAAACGAGAGTAGATTCGTTTGCGGATGCGTCCGCACCTGCGGCGGCGTAAGTATAGCTACCGGAAGTCGTGTAAGCCGTGGTCCATCCAGAATCCGGATAAGACGAACCGGACACGGTTCCGGAAACGGAAGCCGGGACATAGGCTCCGGTCAGCGAATTGGACGTGCCGTAGATGTTGTCAATCGCCTGAACCGGAACGTCTCTGACGGTAATAAAGAGATCGATCGGGAACTGAATATCCCCGAACCGGGTCCGCATACCCTGAAGATCACCGTTAATAGTGATGCCGGGAACACGAAGCTCTTTATCCGTAATATTGTTAACCACGTTGTTGAGAAGTGTGGTGACAAGTCCCTGCAATCCGCCAGCCACATTCGGCGTCATGAAGGCGTGAGTGATACGGCCATACTGCTTGTAACCAGTCACTTCTGCCGCAACATCGTAGATCATGTTGAACAGGGTCTGTTCCTGACTCCAGCCTTTCGGAGAACCCGTTGTATTATAGAACTCCTGAAAGTCGAAAATGTTGTTCGGAACATTCTCTACCATCGTCTGGTAAATACCATTAAAATGATAGGTATAAAGGGTTGCGTTACCCCAATAATTCGCCCAGTTTACAGATTCCAAGACCGAAAGGGCGGCGTTGGTATTTTCCTGCCCAACAACATCCACATAGGAGTTCTGTGCGGCAAGAGCCACGGTAATAGCACGGCCATTGACAGCCAGCTTCAACGTGATATAATTCATATCGTAGATACCTGCCGAAGTGGGAAGAACGCCCGATTCGGAATTGGTAAAGCCGGAGAAGGCACCGCCGGGGGCAGGTCCACCTGTATCATTGGCGGACGGCCAGAAGTCAACAACCTGATAGGCCGCTGTTTTATCCAGTGCCTGATACAGAGTGAAAGACTGTGGCCTGACCGTTTCACGGGCAAGCTGAGTGTCGAGAGAGAAGTAACCAAGAGTCTGACCGCCAGTAACATCAGCAAAGTTGGTCAGCGTCCCGACATCAAGAGTGGCTTTGGCGAGCGGATTCGCTTTCACAATCGCTTCATAATTTGGAAGCGGTCCACGAGTGTTGGCACGGAAAGCCTTGGAAAACGCTCTGGATTTGATCATTTTCTTTTCAAAATCCTGCGTCTGCGCCTTCGCACGTTCCGTACCCATAATGGATTCGGAAACAAACTGCGTAATGGCTCTTCCAAAATCCGTATTGGCATGGGGGCCAAGTTGCTGAACAACAAGCCCCACCGCTTGATTTTTCATAAAGGATTCAATATTCTTAGCTTTAACCATGTTCTATAACCTCCAAATAATTATTGAATTAAGCGGCGATAGGCTTGAAGATTTCTCTCACGGACGTGGGAGCCTGAATCATGAGATTCTTGACGACACCAAAATCAAGCTCTCCCTTGAGCGCCATATCAGCTTTCAGCAAAAGAGATTTCGCAAACATGAAATCCGAGGAACTAATCTCTCCGGACTCATATTTATATTCAAGTTCTTCTGCTTTCTTCTCAAGAACAGGCTTCAGATCCGCCTTGCGAAGATCAGGAACACTTCCGCCTTTAGACTGCGACATCAACGTATCAAACACTTCAAAGATGGATTTCTTCGCAATTTCCTCAATAGCCGCTTTGGAAGTAGCAAATTCGTCCTGATTCTTGGATTTGTCTGCCTCTTCTTTTTCTTTCTTTTCTTTTTCAGCTTTTTCAACTTTCTCTTTCTCTTCTTTTTCTCTCTTCTCTTTCTCTTCTTCTTCCGCTTTCTTCAAAGAAGATTCAATTTCAGAGACACGCTTCGAGAGTTTTTTGACTTCCGAAAGAGATTTTTCAACTTCTTCCTCTTCCTTATCGTCTTTCGCATCTTCATGCGCTTTCAGAAGAATATCCTTGGCTTTCTTCAGATGAGATTTGGCTTTTTCAACCTCTTCCTTCCGGTCTTCTTTTTCCTCATCTTCATCTTCGGCCTTGAGAATGGACGTTCTGGCTTTCTTCTGATAAGATTTAGCCTTTTCCATCTCTTCTTTTTCTTCTTTCTTCTCTTCTTTGTCTTCTTTCTTTTCGGACTTGATGAAAGTATCGACAACAGTCGTCAGAATGTCCGAATGAGACTTAATCTGCGTACTCATTTCCGCAAAGGCTTTTTTCATCTTGTCGAGGTCTCTGGACATCCGATCATAGGCTTCGGCCAGTCCCTGCTGAGTCGCAAAACGGGAATATTCCCGCACCATCTTAGAAGCACCGCCACCAGAAGCCGCTTCTTCCGGGCCGAATTTGATCTCTTCCCGAGACGGGAGACCATGCCATCCTTCACCGCCCTGATTCCAGACATCTCCCACCAGTTCAATATTGTCAAAAATCTGACGAATATCTCCTTCGACAGCTTTCGACAAATCCGGATTCGTGATGGTGCCTTGAAGTTTCTTGATAACCATTTCTGCGAGTTTTTGATACTTCATCTTTTAAGTCCTTTCGTTTGTTAATAATATTTGCTGATTAATCCAGCAAATTCTTGATTTCCATTAATTCGTCCAGTGTCTGACCAATAATGGACCATGCAAGGTATTGGGACATATCCTTACATATACCCGACTTCTCGGGAAGAAAATTCTTGATAAAACTTTTAACCGACTCTATTTTGACAAATCCTTTAATATGATCATTGACAGGATTTTTCGTAAATGCCAATGATCGCCAATCGATTCCTGTCACATGATACCGAGTGGCCCCAGAACTACAGGATGATTTCGTACAATCAACTAAACCATCGCTTTTCGGAAAACCATAGATGGATGCTCTCCATCTGGTCGGGGGATTCGTTTGAAGACTGTCCCAAAACTCATCGTATTTATTTTTGGATGGTGCGTGGACACCATCTTTTGATGTGAAAATCTGACATTTCACACCTGTCCGTTTGATTCCATCACCATTATCAATGGGATAGACTTCCAACGGAATCCCGACAATGTAAGAAAGCGGGTTCTGTATTCCAAGTTGAGCGCCAATTTCCGACAAATGATCCAGATCAATATGACCTGTCTTGACAAAACTGTCCGCAGAATCCAATAATGCTTTCTGCGTAATCAAATCGCCTTCGGAATCAACAGATTCCGCAGACGCTTCGACACTAACAATCCGTTCGCCTGTTTCTGTTTTTTGTGCTTTAATAATTGCCGGATAACTAACAATAATTGCTTCCATATTCTCCACACAATTAAGTATGAACAAAAATATTGATTAAAATTCACCATCTGTGCCAATTAATTCTTCAGCATTTTTCTTTTCAGGATGTTCTTTGAACCATTCAATTTCTTTTAATCGTTTTTCAGCATCTTTATGCGAATCATAAGGACCAGCTAATTTTTTCTTTCCTGTATGATCGTAAACAAAATATTTACCATCTTCATTTTTGATTTTTTTAGATAATGATTTTTTCAATTCATTAAATTTTGTCATCAATTCTTCACGTTCTTCAGCCAGATGATCGATGGACAAATCAAACAAGTCGTCAATAATATCTTCATATTTTTCTGATCGGGAATAATCTCGTTCATCCCCGTATTCAATGTCACCTTCTTGTCTGGCAAAATCAGCAAGCATCGACATTCTGGATATAATATTCAACGTATCTTCAATATCAGCAAGGGATTTGGCGGCACTATGCGCTTCTTTATAAACATTGGAATCTTCCGACACATCAATTTTGAATTTTTTAGCGGCTTCAAGAATGCGTTTGGCGGCTTTTTTCTTATGTTCTTCAGGTTTCCATGCGTGTTTGTCAAAATAGGACAAGGCGGCTCGGACGTGTTCTTCTGTATCAATCGGAAAAAGATAAAATTCCGGCACAGCATAATCATCTTTATCTTCCGGATAACCTTTCGGAGGAGTCTGATGTTCGCCTTCCGACAATTTTTTAGAAACAGGAAAAGTATGGTATTCTACAGAATTGATGAAAGGGGATTGAATATCAAAGGAAGACAATCCTTTAGGGAGGATCATTGTGCGAGAAACAGGAGAGAATCCGGATTTATAAGTAATAAACAAAATCTGCGGATCTTTTTGAACCGAGACAATTTTGATGGCGTCTCGTTTGGAAGTGACATTAATCACTCGTATATCTCCTAATAAGTAAAAGTCATAGTGACTCCTTTACAATTAAGTATGAATAAAATATGCCGATAATATTCAGTTTTCATCAAAAACCAATTTTTCAATAACACTTTCTAAAGATTTTTTTTTATAAAGAGAACTCAATACCTTTATATCCTCTAGCTTTTCCAATGCTTTGACACATTTATAAAAATCAAAATCAAATAAATCTTTTATATAATCCAATTCCGCAAAAATCGTTTTTTTATAAAGCCACTTATTTAATTCATTCTTTGAGATTTGTTTCTGACGATATTTCTGGTAAGCCTCCGCATATTGCCGACAAAAATAACAATCACAGGAATTTTCATAATGTGTGATCAAATCAGCGCCCTTTCCAAACCATTTAAATGATATAAAATGGTCAATAATACCTTTATCTCTTATTTTTAAGACGCTTTTTCTTTAAGATTTCATCTATAAGAATAATAATAAAAAAGAACACAAATAAGAAAAAAATAAAAACAACTGGCACCCATAACGGTGCCAGTACCCATATCCATGACCACTGAATAGTATGTGTCAGCTTCAAAGCAATAAAAGTAATCGCTAGCATTCCTATAAAAGAAATGTCTTTAAAAGAAATCACTTCTTTATCTTTATAATAAATTCCCATTAATATTCTCCTTAAAAATCAGACATCAAATACTGTTTCCATTCATCCCGCCAATTTTTAACAGAAACATAACCAAACGGAGAACACGATTCATCAACACATTTTTGACATTCTTTCACAGACGGAAGAGTTTCACAAGTTCTTTTTTCTGTTTTCATATAGATTTGAGGACATTGATGTTCAAAAGTCTTTTTAAAATAAACGTGTGGAAGTTCAAGATATTCTAATGTACGCAACATTTGAATATTTCCCGGATAGAGTTGACACAACGCTGTAGATTTAATATCCAATCGTTCCAAACAATCCAAAAATTCATCAAATTCATTTTTAACAGACAAATCGTATGTCGATACGTTTGGAAATTTCGGAGATACGAATCGGATACTGGTACCGCTCATTTCCAATACATACGGAATTATTGATAATCTTGACCCAGAAAAAACATCTTCTCTGGCCGCATTAATATAAGCAACACGTTGTTCAGGTGTCGATATAAAATAAGGAGAACAAGGCGGACTATTTAATTGTTTACAAAGAACATCGCCTTCTTTAAAATTGGGATTGAAATACTTGTCCACATAATCATACATCCTCCCGAGTAATTTGCCCTCTTCAACCATCTTGGACAATGATCGAATATTTTTTGTGACGGCCCCTCGTGTTGAAGATTCAAAATGAAAAAGAACCGCCGACATACAAACAATGTTTCGATATCCTCGTTTCATGGCTTCCAGACAATAAGCGACATCATTGTAACTGACTTCAAATTCCGTATTAAAGCCACCGATACTATGAAAAAGATTGGCAGAAGTCAACAGACAAGCACCTGTTACCGCAGACGCTTCACGGCTTACCTGTGTTCGTCCAAACGTATCAATAAAATTTTCCTGAACATTCTTAAAATCATGTCCGGCCATGCCTCGCCAGACAGACACCCCACAATGCTGAATAGTGCCGTTTCCATTCAGCAATCTGGCTCCCACAACACCAACATCTGAATGCTGGAATGTAGCAACCATATCGTGAAGCCATGAAGACATCAGGATTTCTACATCATTGTTCAAAAAGAGATAATATTCCCCTGTCGCACGAGTAACCCCAAAATTATTAAGTTCAGACCAATTAAACGGTTTCGCATAGCGAACGATTTTGACTCGGGAATCTTTTATTGACCTTAAATAATTCAACGTCATCATATCTGTTGAATCATTGTCCACAATAATCACTTCATAATTTGGATAGGCTGTCTTATCCAACAATGTATCCATTGTTCGCTTAATCAAATCCAGACGATCCTTTGTCGGAATAATGATACTGACCTTTGGAAAACGATCTTTTTGCATCAAGTATCGAATTTGAAACCAAAGCGGATTTCTGGGATGCTGTATCACCGCCGCAGTAATTCCGACACGATTCAAGTGTTCTACAATATTTTTAGAAGCTGTTTGAATAAGATGTTTTGTAAAAGACGCAATAGATCGTGTTTTTGTCACAAGAAGATGCGGTATGTGAAGAACAGACTCTTTTAAGTTCAACGCCATGCGCCAATTAAACAACCACGGATCTTCTGACCAGTCAGCGACATGATAGTATTTTACTAGCTCTGAAACTTTAAATGCAGTCAAACCATCCATGTAATTCTGCGACAACAACATTTCATAATCAAAACCGGGCTTGAAAAATGGATTCACATGCGATCCATTTTCATCCATATAATCATGATCCGAATAACATACATTCACTTGATTGTTTCGTAGCGCATGATTCAAAATGGCAAACGCACCTTTTGCAATTGTGTCGCCTTTATCCAAACGAATCAAATAATCATTCTTTAAAATATCTTCCATTGTCGGATTATCTGCGACAGTCACATTTGGATGCGAAATGTTATATTTTGATTTATCATCGACAACAACCAAAAATTTCAATGAATCTTCAAACTCATATTCATGCGGATTGTCCGCATAATTAAATGCACGAACCCAATCATCGAAAGACCAGTCAGAAGACGCTTCCATATAACGATAATTGTTATGGTGAAATTCGAGTTCAATCTGACGAAAATATTCTTTTAATTCTTCTTCAATCGTCAAATGATTGAGACTTTGTGAAAATTCCGGATAACGGACCTTCAAACTTGAAGCGGCATACGTTAGCTGTTTTTGATCATAAGGCGGATTTCCAAACGTTACTGTATAAAGATTTCCCAACAGAAAATTTCTTGTGACCATATTAATAGCAGACCAGTCTGCCATATTAATTTCATCGCCCAATTTTTTATTCGGCAATCCCAATACCTGAAAAGCGGATGCTCGAATATAAACAACAGGACCAATCGGATAAGGAATTGGAAAATACTTGTCTTTGTTTTTAACAACCTCATCAATCAGCAACGCCGTTTCAATCGGAACATTATTCCGTTCCCGCCGAATCGGAAACGAGTACGAATCGCTGTCATTTGATAAAACAGAAAATGTCCACATCTGCGGAAAATCTTTGGCCGCTTTCCGGATGCGGCTCACCATCTCTTCTGTAATAAACGTTCCGGGACGCACATAAAGAATATCCCTGTCAGGGCGTGCCTGAATCGCCTCTTCAAAAGATTTATAGCTATCATAAGGAAGTGAAGATTCACCGACAACAGAAATCGTACTCTCATCAACAACAATATTTTGCGGTTCAGAAACAGGAGAGATGGACCAAGCATCGGCAACGTCTCTTGCATGTTCTTCCAGAATATAATTTTTAAGAATCTCTTCCTTATGCTTGTTTCGCAAATCCGTATTTTCAATATAGGACGTAATATCTTTTAACGCCTCATACCAGCCTTCGATAGTGTTATTTTCAACATAATTCACATCCATTTCACGATAAGGCCCGACAGGAGACGCTAAAATCGGAATATCCAAAATTCCGTACTCAATCAATTTAATGTTGCTTTTATATTGATTGAAAGGAATATTCGCCAACGGCGCAAGGGCCAAATCAAGATTTGCTTCATGCAATGCTTTCATATATTCCGGATAAGACCGACCATGAACATGAGTGACTTTTTCCCTGTCAATACCATCCGGAATATGTCCGAAAAAGAACCAATCATATTTGTCGTATGTTTCTTCAACCGCTTTTGTCAACAAGTCCAGATCAATCTTATGTGAAATACCGCCAGCCCATCCAATACGGGGTTTTGTGTGTTTCTTTTCAAGAGGAGGAAACCACGAATATTCGATACTAATATAATTTGGAAGAATATGAATACGATCATATTTGAAATGAAATGTTGAATGAACTTTATTTGCCAATTCTGGTGTTGTGACGACAACAACATCCATATTCGACAAAATAGATTGATAACGAGATTTCAAATCTTTTACATTTTTCACAAGATGAGGATTGTTCTCATCCAATTCAAAAGGCCAATCATCCATCTCATAAATATTCACCAAACGTGTATTTAATTTTTTATAATTTTTAATAACTTCTTTAATATTTGGATCAAACTGCATTTGCCAGACAATGGCATCAGGGAAAAGGGAATAGTAATCGATATCACTCAATGGGGAAGATTTTATGACAACATTCGCAAATCGACTTTCTTTCAAAATATGGGCAGGATTTTGAATACGGTAATGTCCGGAACCTTGAAAGTCTGTCGTATAAACAAGAATATTTTTTCTATTAATCATTAGTACATTCCCCCAAGAGTGCATAGAAAATCTACGTTTGTATATTTACTATCGTACGTTGCCAACAATGTTTTTTTATTTCCACTTATTTCAAAAATTTCATAAAATCCTCCTCTATTTTGACTTTGTTTATTTGTTTCTTGAAGGGCTTTGATTAAATCATCACATTTGAATATTTCATCGTGCCGACTTTTTATCACCACAAAATACTTTTTCTTTATTGTTAAATACTCATCTTTTAACTTATATCCAAGTTTTAATTTTTTAACAGTATTTTGTTTTTTTAATTCTTTTACCGTATCTTCCACCCGTTTGATAATCTTGTCATCAAGACCTTCCTTTTCAAAAAATTTCGCAAGATCAGAACGGGTAAATTGTCCTCCTAATGAATTAATATATTCAAATATACGATACATACGTGAATCTTTTCTCGGTTGGTACACTTTCCCTCCACAATAAAAAAGCCCTCAATTTACGAGGGCTTATTTTAACAAAACTCTTTACAAAGAGCAACTTACTTCTTTTTTTCGCTCCGACTATCCCGTCTGACGCCTGCTTCATGTCCGTGCTGTGCTAATTTTGCCGGATCTTTGTGATTCTCTATCGGAGGACCGTTCACTTCCATGTTCTGTTGTCCAAAAAAAGATTGGATAGCTATTTGAAAGACAGGTACTTTCACAGGATCAACAGGACATTTTTCCATCAACGAAAGAATCTTTTCTTCTTCATCATTAGAAGCCAACGAACTTAATGTTGGAAGACCTGTCGCTTTTCTTTGTTCTTTCCACGTCATTGCCAAAATCCGTTGCTCAAATTCTCTGGAATCTTCCGAAGGCGTCTTACCAGTGAAAGAAAATCGCAGACTCGGATAACGTGTCGAAAGAATATAATCATTGATCATATTCTCAAGATGAATAAGCAAAACAACTTTACCATTATCGTATTCATCTTTATAAACAGGATTTTCCAATGTTTCGGGAGGCATTTTTGTATCAGGTCCACGACCGCTTACTCTATATCCGACACGGCCAAGAGGGATCTGATAAAAAGAACACACAATCCCAATGGAAACATTCATCCAGTCTTGATAAAACATTTCCATGCCTTTAATGGCTTGCAGATCCAAAACTTCCATATCTGCTTCCATTGGCATATTCACAACAGGCAACGCCCATGACTTGGTAATGCCTCGTTTCAAGTTCACCCAAATTCTTTGCAACACATCAATCTGTCTTTGCGTCCATGCGTTACCTTTTAACTTCAAAATCCCGTTTGGAATCGAGCTTGTCGTAAAGCTGGTCCGAGTCATCTCAATCGTATCTTGATAACCCTGAATAATTTTCATAGCGTCAAAAATTTCAGGGTTCCCGTATTTTCCAATATCAGGGTCAACTCTTGGATTTCGCACATAAAAAATCAAATCGTCTCTGGTAAATAATTGTTTGATATTTCCAGCCTCATCCACACCGACAGCATATATTTTGGATATATCCTGATCCCGATTTTCAAACACATGCAAACTGTCAGTCGGACCCCAATCACCAACAGCCGTTGACCACGTTTCCGGATTACCAAAAGCCATCTTATCGGGTTCAATTTCTGTTTTTCCGTCCGTCACCGCAGGCTGGACGAGGCGAATCAATCCCGCTTCAATGGCCGCAAATGCCTTAACCCGTCCCATCTTGTCCATATCGGTATAGACAGCCATCCCGTCATATGTCAATGAATCCCGAACAATGGCGGATAAAAATGTTGTAAAATTTGTATATCCTTGACTGTCTCGTAGTCTGGCTTCAGAAGATGTCGTTTCTATATTACAATTCAATATGAATTGTTCGGCTTCACGAATCAATTTCAATTCGTGTTCCTTATCTTTTTCTGACAAGGAATCAAGAGGTATTTTTGATTCAATTCTCCAGCCGGGTTTCCACGGCTTGTCTGAAAGAACAGAATATCGCACAGCATCTGTGGTGCGAATATATAAAACAATCTGTGGAGCGATATTTTCTCGAACGATTTTGCGTAAAGATTCTGGAGGAAGGCCGGGCCACTGCATGACTGCCAGCGATGAAAACCTTTCTGGCATGGTAGAAGCCCGTAGATAAGATAACTGTTGCGGAGGCGGACCCAATGACTTATCCAGAATGTCTAATCCTTTCACATAAAGATCCGCCGACATTCTATCCGTCAAAAAATCATTTTCAAGGGACGGAAATTTCACTTTACTTAATTCTTCCATCCCTTCATTTTCATTAATCCATGCTGGTCTGTCTGCCAATGGTATTCCCTCGCTTGACAATTATATAAGTTTTACTTACTATTAGAAAAGAATAGCAGGTATCCTACATACTATCAAGTATGAAAATTAAATGCAGGAAACAAGAATGGTAAAAAAACAACATATCGAAATAGATAAAGATGTTCTGGAAAGAATGCAAACTTACTGTTCCGAAAATAAAATTTCTCAAGAAGAATTTTTAGAAATTGTCATGGCATACGGTATTCATTTTATCAAATCAAATAACGCACTTCATTATAGCAAGTTTCCTGTCCTGCATGTTCATCCGGTTCCTTTGGAAATCCAGATAAAATCAAAAATCTTTAACTCATTTAAGTTGGAAGTTCAAAATAATAAATTACAGTTAAACGAAGTATTAACAATGATGGTTGCACTAATACTTGATATTGAAGATCAAAGATATACTTATCTTAAAACAGGACTGTGATGGAAATAAATACCAAAAAAAGCATTCTTAAAATGCGGGAACGTTCCGTTGAAGGATTAATCACATATTACAACTCTATCTATTATCCCACCATGCAGTTTCCTATTCATCTCATTCCTATCGCCAAAGCTATTGTCGATAAAAGAATTGATAAACTTGGTGTCATTATTGGTCCGGGAAGTGGAAAGGCTCTTCATCCCAATACCGAAATTCTGATGGCAAATAATACATGGAAAAAACTGATCGATCTGGAAAAAGGAGAATTGGTTAAAACACCTTTGAATACCATTACTCCTGTCATTGACATTATCCATCAACCGCCTTCTCATCTTTATAGACTCGAATTTGAAGACGGACGTGTTTTATATGCCAATGCACAACATTTATGGAAAGTGGGAGACATCATAGAAGATGTCTATAAAATTGTAAACACAACAACACTTATCCAAAATAAAGACACAATGATGATACCTGTTACAGAATCCATTACACAAGCGAATGCCGATCTTCCTTTTTCCCCCATGTTTATTGGATGGTTTATTAAAAATTACACAAAATTTGATCATGTCAATAAATTTATGCGAGTTTCACAAATCCATTTTCCGGAAGAAACCAAAAATCCAGAACATATTACTTCTTACCTTATTAAAGATAATGAATTAATTTTTCCTAAAGCATTACATTCCATGTCATTTGAGCAACGAATTGAATTTTTATCCGGCATTATTATGAGCAGTCCTCACCGAGAAATCGCTATCAAAAATCAAATAACCTATTTCAAACTTCAATTTCATGACAAACAATATTTACAAAAAATTCAGGAAATCATTTGGTCTGTCGGAGGAAAAGCCTATCTTTATAAACGACCAAGAAAAAATAAATATATTTTATATTTTCGATTTCCTGTTGATTATGTCGCATCAAAAAAGGTAAGTGTTGTCGAACAAATTGAAGCCTATAAACGCCGATGCACAAAAAATCCAAAAGATTTTTTGATTTCTTTAAAATCCGCCAACGTGACAAAAGATAACCATCCTTCTATCTGTATTACATTAGCAGACAATGAAGGAATGTTTGTCACACGAGGATACATTCAAACCCATAATTCGCAATTTTTATCCATTGTTATTCCTTCTTGGGAAATAGGACTAGATCCAACAACAACGACAATCAACATTTCTGCGGGTGAAAACCTTCCTCAAGGTTTTCTCAACTCTGTTAAAACATTAATAGAATCCAATCCAGTTTATCGTGATGTGTTTCCAAATGTTCGTCCGGATGAAGAACGTGGCTGGAGTCTGGATAAAGGTCTTTTCGTCACAGGACACACGAAAGGAATACCAGATGCCAACTATTTCGCTACAGGTATCACATCCTCTTCTCTGACAGGAAAACACGGAAAACTGATTATTCTGGACGATATCCATAGCGAACTTAATTCTTCCACGCCGGAACAATGTCAAAAAATTACAGAATCTTATTACAAAACAGTTGTTGGTCGTGGAGACCCGACTGGCGCAAGATATATCGTGGCCGGACGAAGATGGTCTATACACGATGTCTATCAAAAATTGATCGATTCTGGTGTTTGGACATTCATGACACTTCCAGCGGTACGAGACAACAGTCTTGAACTTTATTACGATGTCGTCATGCCAGACGATGCCGTAAATGTCTTTACAGAAGAAGGTGTCACTTGAAGATTAAAGCTGTTTACGGAATCGATCCAACTCGATCCGGATTCTTCAACCCGGCATGGACACAGAAAAAGAAAGAACTGATGGAAGTCAGACGGGGCGATCCTGTCACCTTCCACTCAACCTATCAAGGAGAACCTTCCACTCTTGCTGGAAATGTTTTTGTTGATTCTGATTTTCGATTATTTCTGCCTGTCGCAGATCTCGAACTTGGTATCCAAAACCCGAACGTTAAATTTTTTGTCGATCAGGGACATTCTTTAATTCAAGCATGGGACACAGCCTACTCGGAAAAACGAGAAGCAGACTATTCTGTCTGCGTCACCGGACTTCTGTGGGCTTGTGAAGAATATCATCGTCCTGAAAATGATCCGGCTCTTATCGGTCCCTGCGAACCTCATTTTGATTTGTATGTCTTGGATGTATTCAGAGAACTGTTGGATTTTCCTGATTTAACAAACAACATCAAACAACAAGGTTTAAAATGGAAACCGTCCCGTATTTTGATTGAAGAAAAAGTTTCAGGAATATCCGCTTTACAGGTTTTAAGAAGTGCCGGACTTAACGTTGAAGGCGTAAAAAGCGTTGAAGGAAAACGTGCCAGAGCCACAACCGTTGTCGGGACAGCTTCGGCTGTCGGATGGATGCGACTTCACCGTGTCCTTTTCCCATCGAATGCTTCTTGGTTTGAAAAATTAAAATCAGAATTTATCTCTTTTGACGGAAGCGGAAATGGATATGACGATCAGGTAGATGCTCTTGTCACGGCTATTGTTTTTACAATTCTTCAATCTTCCGGAGGTGTTGTCAAAATTGGGGCTACACCATCAACGCCACAGGAGGTCTATGAATCCAAACCGGATTTTTTAACTATTCTTGGACCCAATACCGCCATCAATACATCTTTTTATGACCCAATGGAAACAACCTGTTTTCGATGTTCGCATTATGTAAAACGATTCTGCAACGTCCACAATCGGCTTACAATACCAATGGATACCTGTGATTTCTTTGAGTCAAAAGAATGAGCGTATTAAGTGCTGTCAATAACGATACAATAAATTTAGACTGCTCTGTCAAAAATAAAGCATATATTACAGGAAAACAGAAAATTCGATACACATTAGAACGTGTCGAAAAAGTACCTGTCGAATATTCGAGTGTGCCTTATGAAATTGAAATGTTTCGAGCTTACGGAAAAGTACCTGAAAAAGAAATTATTCCGTTTACTTTACTAAAAAGCAAGTTGCAAATGACGCATGTTATGTATGATCAACTCATACATGATGCTATCATACCAATCACAATGAATAGTTATTTTCATGTTAAAATGGATGAAGTCAACCATTATCTCTCAAGAAGACGAATCTGCCGAATCAAAAATTTTCCATTTAATGTTATACATTTAAATGAAGTGATGCTTCGGGATATCGACATTATGTGGTATTTTTCTATTGAAAAACATGAACTTTATAATCTTTACCATTATGGATTGCCTGTTTATCTATTTTATCCCGGAAATCTTCCAATTGAAAAGCTGGATTTTTATAAAGGAGTACGGCGATATCGTTACCCAGATATTTTGACATGGGTGATGAATTATTGGAAAATTCCCAAAATGACACGTCTTTCAAAACTATTCACTGATTACGCAAGCTCCAACGGATTTAAATTATTTAAGGAAAACGGATATGTCCAAAAAAGCAAAAAATCAAGACAATAAACCTGAAAAACTGGACAAAAAGATTGAAAAAGAGATCAAAGCGGTCGATCCGATTGTCCCTCCTGTGACCTACAATCTTCCCGTCAATTTTAATTTGGCCGAATATCTGGCAAAATTGGAAACCAAACGTTCCATTGAAGTTTTAGTTGAATTAAGAGATGATGAAGAACAGCCCGGAAGTGTAAGACGGTCGGCGGCAACAGATATCCTCAACAGAGGGTGGGGGGTTCCGGCACAGACCGTCAATATCAATCGTGCCGACATTCAAATATCAGAAATTCCACAAGCAATTCAACAACACACAAATGTTTTAATGCTTTCTCAAGAATATGTTGGAAAAGTACCTGTCGAAGAATGGCCTGAAGAAGTTAAAAAATTAATGGGATTCTCTACAATCATTGACGCATTGCCAGCAGAAAGCGAATCTGATGAAACCGAATAATTTTATCTGGAAAAGCAGTACCATTCAAAAATACATGGAAATTATCAACGATATTCCTATCTTGTCAGAAGACGAATGGCAAACTCTTCCTTTCAAAATAAACGATCCGGAAAGCAAAAAAAGAATGGTCGAAGGAAATCTTCGTTCTGTTCTCAAATTTGTTGTTGAAATGGTCAAACGATATCATATCAGCGATGAAGATTTTATTATGGATCTCATTCAGGCAGGCACATTGGGGCTTATTATTGCTATTAACAAATTTGACGCCAGTAAAGGCTTCAAATTAAACACCTATTCCAGACAATGGATTTACGGTGAACTGATTACAACAATAAAAAATCATTTTTCCGTTTATGGAAACACTGTGCCACATTTATCCATTGAAGAACTGACAGATAAACAGCATGAAGAAGCACTTTTATTGTATGATGACGATGAACCTTACGAATCAACAGACAATTATTTGAAAGAACGGTATTTGGGACGAATCATCTTAAAAAATCTGACACCTCAAGAAGCAAAAATTGTCCGAATGACATTTTATGGAGCGACAAACAAACAAAAATCCTATCACATCGGACTTGGAAAAATACGCACCAAAAAAATCCTTCAAAAAGGAATGGAAAAACTTAAACAAGCATCCACAGGAGAACAAATTGCCCGTACTCAATGATGTTTTACTCGAAGAAGCCATTAACAACGAATGGATCATCAACGCCAACAAACAAAATATTCAACCCGCTTCTATCGATCTTACATTATCGGACAAAATATGGGAACGATCCTATCAAAGCCCGTTGTTCAACTTTAATCATTTGCGCCGTCTTCGTGAAAAGAACCCGATTCTTTACAAAAACAAAATTTATGTGGCGGAATTGAATGAGTCAGCGGACTTACCATCTCATTTGTTTGGAATGTTCAGCACCAAATCTTCCATCGGAAGACTTGGCGCTCTCATTTCCGTTCTGACAGAAGAAGGCGAACTTTACAATACGACCAGTTTCGGCTACCGTGGAAAACTATACGCCGAAATTGTTCCGTTGACATTCGATATCCAGTTTCATCAAGACGATGCCATCACTCAAATTCGATTAATGACAGACGATACAGTCATTTGTTGCGACAAATTCGATATCGACATTTCGGAATATTACAGAAGTCTGTCATTGTGCAATGATTATGTGAACACACGTCAAAAAAACGATCCTCAACTCTTCTTTGATCACATCACAAACAACACAGAACCTGTTCATCTTTTCAAAAACGAGTTATGTCTCATTTCATCCGTACAAGAAATATCATTACCAGACTATATTTGTGCCACTGTCGGAGAATTTGATCCGATTTTCGGGGAATTTCGGATTCATTTTGCCGGATTTATCGATCCCGGCTTCTCCCATTCAAAAATAGTTCTCGAAATTCTGCCCACTTATCACAACATTCGTTTCAAAAACAGTTCTTTTTTCGTCAAATACCATCCACTCATCGAACCAGCGAAAAAATTGTACGGACAACGCAATAATCATTACCAATCTCAGCGTTTGAAACTAAGCAAGTTTTTCTGACAGCATTTGAAAAGAGGATTGAAGAGCGGAAATAGATTCCCAATCCATCAAAAATGGCGACATTGGATATTTTTTTCCTTTTAACACCAATGTCAGGTCTTTTCCGACAGAAGAGACAAGACAATTTTCAAAAAATTGGTCTTCAACGACATTTTTAAAGATCAACACGGCATTTTGCGCTATTTTTTGCTTCCAGATCGGCCAAATTTCCTGAATTTTATGAGAAGAAAGATTAAAATAGGCGAAATCAATATAAAAATCCGGAAAAGTTATCCCTGCTTTCTTCAAATTATTCCGAAAAACGTAAATATTTTTATATTCGGACGCCCGATGACTGAAAGAACGCACTTTTTCCATCTGTTTTTCAGAAAAAACAGCCCATGATTCCAGATAATGATCTCGATGAATGGAAAAAAACTCGTTTCCTTCACCGATATCTCCAATATAGGTGAAAATACGGGGAGTATAAAGAGAGGCCAGAGCGGACAAAAGGGATTCCACGGTATCTCCTTTGATGATCAAATAAAAAGAACGGCCCCATAGGGGAGGATGGGGCCGTCAGGAGGAATTGGAAGAGAGGTAGGGCGAAAGCGAAGCGATGTTAACTCCCTACACTCTCAAGTATGATGTTTTTTTCGTTATTCTTTGGCAAATTCGGAAATGATTTCGTTCATCAACTCATTTTTCGATTTCCCGAATTTCTGACTTAACCGTTCCAGATTCTCCAGATTTTCTCGGGTAAACAAAAACGTGCGTTCTCCCTTCCCTTCCGACTTCCATTTTTCCCGCAACTGTTTCCGATACATCCGTTGATATTCCTTGTCCGACAATTTTTCATACAGATCCGTTGTCATATTTCATTTTCTCCAATGCGATTTTCACGGTTTCCTCAATTGTTTCGCCTTCTCCCCGCCATCTTCGATGATCGTGTGTGAAGTCTCCCAACACACATTCCCATCGTTGGGAAAACGGATTAAAAAACAAATGATGGACGGCCCGATGACTTTGCGGCATTTCCACCAACCAATCCCTCAACGTCTCAAATGGATTCTCTGTCAAGGCAAAATCTCCCATTCTTCATTGTCCGGATCAAAATAATTGTCTTCTGACGGAGGATAATCCGTATAACAGCGATGGCACCAGACTTCCAGATTTTCACACACCTTGATAAAATGACCATTCTTGAAAACAGGTCTGCCACATACGTCACAACTCGCTTCCATTCTCTCTCCTGTACGCCGTCTTCCACTGACAATCCTCATAGTCATAATACCGGATTTCCAATAACTGCTCATCCGTTTCCGGTTTCCACACAGAAAGCAAACTTTTTTCAATCATCTTTTTCGGTACACCATAAAACACTTCCGAATAAATCCATCCTGTCCGATATTCCACTTCCACACAGACCATCTTGTTCCCCCTTTCCAGACGACTCTGATTTTATCTTTTTCTATCTAACTTGTCAAGATTCCAGTTAAACAAGTCAAAGTACAAGTCAATTTGACAAGTCCATTCTTTTATAAACAAGTCAAAGTACAAGTCAATTAAACTTGTCAAAATTCCAGTTAAACAAGTCAATTTGACAAGTCTAACTCTACCTAGACAAGTCAATTAAACTTGTCAATTTAACAAGTCAAGAATATCTCTTGATTTTACGTCATTTTTAGAACAAGTCAATATTGACAAGTCAAGTACAATATTAAACAAGTCAATTTAACTTGTCAAAGTACAAGTCAATTTGACAAGTTAAATATCAGAAGGACAAGTCAATCTAAACAAGTCAAATCAGGACTTGTCAAATCCGTCCTCTTCTGCTATACTGTCTCTCACAGGAGGATTCCCATGACCAAAGAACCGGAATTTATCGAACTCTACAAAGACATACCACGCATCGCAATTCTCCTTTCTTGGGCAGGATACATGGAAAAAGACCTGATCAAAGAAGGTCTCGGACCTCTTTCCGCTCTCGATGCTGTCATTAAAGACGGCTTTTATAAAGAACCCTCCCTTCAACAGAAGAAATAACATGACAGAATTATCAAACACCGTATTGACAAGTTAAATCCAGACTTGTCAAAAACAACTTCTTTCAGGAAGGGAAAGAATCATGAATCAAAAACCCACACCTCTCAACTTTTATCAGGATATTCCTGCCACCGCATTGTCTCTTCAATTACTTGGATATGCCTTGTCCGAAACTGTCTTCCAGACAGAACACCTTCAACCTCTCATCGATCTGGACCATATCGTCAAAACCAACTGCGAGAAAAACAACTAATATGAAAAAACTTCCTCTTTCAGAATGGAGTTGGGATTACATGCTCCTTCACAGTAAACCCATGATCCTTGATCATTTACCTTATTTTCACTATTTCCATTCTCTTCCCCAACCCAATCTTAAACCTTTGATCCTGCCGGCACTCTGTGATGAAATGTATTTCAAAGAATAAGAAACACGATAGAAGACAGTCTTCTTTTATAGAGAGAGAAGACTGTCTTCTACCAGACATTATCAGAGGATATTATGGCACCTGTTGATCTCTCCGCATGGATTTTTTCCGATATCGCTACCACCATTTCTCAAAACGGAGTTTTTCAAACAACCCATTCCAAATTGTTCTTCACTTTTATCCAATCCGATATCAATAATATGCTCCGAAGAAAACTTCATCAAGATATGAAAAGATAAAATTAAAAGAAGCAAACATATTGAAAAGAAGAGAGGGATAAAAGATATTGAATATTTTCAAAATAAAAGATGTTGGATAGGGACTGTATTGAAAATAAAGGATGGATAAAAGATATAGAATATAAAAAATTTTGAAAATAAAGGATGGATAAAAGATGTTGGATATTTTGAAAATATAAAAAATTTTCAAAATATAAAAAATTTCTCGAGGGGGTTAGTCCGAATATCTCTATTTTTTGATACTTAGTCCCACCATGCCTCCTACCCTACCAATCCATTACATTTATTGATGAATGTCCATTTTATCCAGGTATATCAATACTTTAGACATATCGTAAGCAATCCTGTAGGATTATATAAGGATGACGTACGTATGCGTAGCAATCCCCATGCCAAAACATAAAAAAGGAAGTATTTAATCTTCTTATGGCGTCCATAAAAATGTTTTAGTGGCGATCTACGTTTACCCATGATAGTATGATGACAGTTAGTTATACATGATAACAATGAACATAAGGAGGATGAAATGAACATGAATAATGAAACTGAATATCAAAAAACTTTGTCCGATCTTTATCGGACACTTGTAACCGAGACAAAGCGCAGTCT
>JAEHJW020005531.1_pt1 | contig 22804 bp, 16 predicted proteins | sample 9271431 | NCBI WGS metagenome assembly JAEHJW02 | reverse complement strand
ACCTCCGTATGCATACCATGGATCATTTATAGCTATAGGGTCAGAAACTGCATAATAAAATCCTGTTGTTGGATTTTGTGGAATGTTAGGATCTGTTGAACCATATAAAATATTTTGGGTATAATAGTCCGGAGTAGATAATAAATTATTAACTATAGTTCCAAATGTTCTTGCAAATTTAACTGAAATAGTTGTGTTCATCATTCTAGCACTCATATTATTTACTGCAGACATGAACTGTCCAACTAATTGGTCAAACAAAGTAAACTGATCTGTTATTGACATATTTTGTATATATGTAGTTTCAATTACTGGAACATCTAACAAGTAAAATCTATTATTATAATTTACAATATAACTGTATGTTATATTTTGTGCAGAATTCATGATGTTAAAATTTGTATAATATGTAGTTGTTAAGACCCCATTCTCATATGTATTGATTTGAAAATTTGATATGTTACTTAATTGTTGTCTTGTAAAATTATAATTAAAAACATATTGATTTGTTACACTATGCGTGAATATAGTATTCTGATATGTGTTATAAGTTTGTCCTTGTAATATAATTATTTCTTGTGTATACACAACATTAGATGCACCTGTAACATTTGTATATACATTAACATTGTAAGTATCAAGCATTAAATCATACATGTTGTATATTAATGTAACATCAGTGATTGTATTAGTTGATGATGAAGATATATATTCACTATTCATTTGTAACGTTATATTCGGTTCCAAATAATAGTATGTAGCATTCATTTTTTGATAATCAAGTTCTATCAAAAATAAATTGGTCCAGTTAGTTTCATTTACAACAGATGACATTGGATTATATGCTGTTAATTGTTGTGTAGGAATTATCTCAGTCTGATTAGTTCCAAATATATCAGTAATATCATATGCTATACTATCAGCAGGAACTACAGCGTTATTATAAATAGGAACTATATATAAATAAATATCGTTAACAGTAAGATCAGAACGTTTCAAAATTGGCAACATAAATTGTCCTGTTGCTGTATTGCTAGAGTTTATACCTAATATCTCTAATATATTTGTATAATCATTTGCACTTACAATTCTTTGTAGCATAGATAATGATATCGGTGCATTAGTTCTTACCGATTCAAGGCTTTCTGGATCAACTCCACCTGTTACATCATTATTATTAGTAACAGTATAAATTATTGGTAAAGGTGCAGCGGACGTACTTTGAGGAGATGAATATAATGTATCACCACCTGTAATTGTTCCTGCTAAAACATTACCAGATGAACCATTTGTAACATATATATTTGCTGTTACCATACCTGATGGTTGAGCACCTTGTATTCCATTACCAAATTCTATAGTTAAATTATTAGATGTAATTTTAGTTTGAAATACATTATCAGCTGATGTAGCTTGCACTAATGTAGAAGGAAACCATTGTGTCACATTATTGTTATTATCTGTAACGAACAGTTGTACAGAAACTGGATAAGTTCCTTCTGGTAATTGCAAAGTTTTAGAATACGTTTGAAAAGTTTGTAACGATGGAATAGTGAATTCTTCTTGTTGTAAATATTGTTGAGTAACAGGTATTGTAAATGATAACGTATAACTGTTGGGATTATTACTATTCAAGTAAGTCACATTAAACGGAATGGGATATTCAATATTGTTAACATCGGTATAATATATACTAATCCCATTTGTAAGATTTACATATATAGTGTTGTTAGTGGTGAACACAATATTTCCTGCACTAAACCCAAATCCACTAGGTATAATTGAATTAAAACCATTAGTTACAATTATAGTAATAGTCACATTAGTTTGAGCAGGTGTAGCAAGATTTGGAGTATAATCTATATAACTTGCCCAATTATATATTGTATCAGGAATTTGCGCTGTTACTAACGAATTTTCTCTAGCGACCATCATAATAAAAAACATTGTATCTGCAATAAGTATTGATAACTGATTGAAAATGAAACTAACAAAAGATGATTGATTACTATCTAATGTTTGTAATGAAGTTTGCATTAATGTTGCAAACCTATTGAGAAGATTGTTATATATCTGTGGTAAACTATTGCTTACAACTTGTAAATTATTATCTGGTGCAGATGGTGTGGAACTCATTTAAAACTCCTTAATCCTGTGAATTGATTTACATTATTATTTATCCTTGAACCTAAAATTGTCATATTTGCTACAAGATGTTTTATAAGTTTAAAAATATTGTAATCATATATATTATTTGTAAAATCAACATAACCATATTCTCCTATTGTTTGCTCATCAATTTGATATCGAAAATTACCAGACCCCATTAGATCTGCTTTATAAAATGGAATACTTTTATCGTAGTACGTTGTTTCTACATTAGATATTTGAAATATTTCTTCATCGCTAATATTTTTATTTTTGAACGAGATGAAATCAAACGAGTTCGGAATAAAATTAATTTTTGGAAACATAACTGATGTAGTAATATCTGTCCTAATACCAAAATCTGATTCTTTCCAAACTGGAACCATAGCTTGAGTATACGCTACAGGAAATTCATAAATCTTATAATATTTCAGTCCAGATGATGGACCTATTATATTATATGAACCTGCTGATAAAATTGTATTATCATAAATAGAATTTGTTTCTGATGCTTTATAATATGTAACAGGAATAAAAGGAAATATATTCTTGTATAAATTTGTTACAGCGTTAAGGTAATGATTTACATATTGGTCATACCTAATTGCATTAAACATTTGTCTGAGAAACCAAAGGTGTGACATTATTTTGTGTCACTAATAAACTTATATTACTATTGTATTTTTGATTAACAGTAACATTGAAACTAACAACCAAACCTTTTTGATCCGAAGTACTGGACAAATTGATTTGTCCATTCAACGTTATATAATTAGACATAGTATTTAATGCTTGTTGTATAATTGCAGAAATATTTCTATATGTTATCGCATCTGAAATATTAAATATATATGATGACAGACTAGAACCCAATGAAGGATTGAATGCATATGTTCCCTGTTTAATGGTAAGTAATGCAATTAAATCTTGCACTATGCATTCTGTATCTGTCAATTTTTGAAAATCACCAGATGGAGAAAATATTGGACTATAGCCTGTTAATTGTGCCAATTCTACCTCTCAATTAAAGAATCTTTTTATTTTGTTCTTTAGTTTTTATTTGGTGATAAACCTAAAGATCCAATCTTATTATGTCCAGGATTTTCTTTCTTGCGTTTTTCAATTATCCTGTCTATTAATGATTCTAACAAAGGTATTGGATATTTTAATGCAGCTATAGGATCAGGGTTCTCAAATACTTCTGAGAACTGCAACATTAGATCAATAGTTCTGTTATAATGCTCTAAGGCATTGTTCGAAGATTTTGAGTTATAGTGCCCGAAAAAACTGTTCTACGAGATTAAGTGTAATTGTATAACTATTGTTGCATTTCTTACATGTAACTTTATATGAAGTGTCTACCGTATATTTTACTAAATTCTTTACGATATAATCTTCTAGAAATTTTCTATCACCACCAGGTAACAATTTAATAAAACTCACAGCATCTACTAAATTATTTTTGATTACAAATTTATCTTCACCACGTATTAATGTGTCTATATACATCATATATATTTCTAATTCTTCATCTATAACTAAACCACTACCTACAACATCCATTTCCCTTTTGAGTGTAGGTATTTTAGACATTACTTTAACTTTAGATATAGGCAATTCAAAAGTATGTTCTTCATTAATTATTTCAAATGGTTTTTTAGTATAATAATCTATTTTGAATCCCTTTGAGATTTTACAAACAGAACTATTTTGTGTGCCACATGTTGAACATACATGTGTTACAGGATAGTCATCTCCGTATGTAGCATGATATAATCCATACAATAATGCCTTTCTATCATCTATTGTAGTTAAATTTAGCCAACTATCAAAATCTTTGATCTGTTCAGATTTATTTGTTATACAGTTATAAATAATTTTATCTAATATTTTAACAGATTTGGATGGATCTATAATACTAGATTTTAATTCTAGTTCATCACCTACTGTCATACATCTTAAAGTATATTCAGCTAGTGTTTGCGGTGTCTTCACCTCGTAATTTGGATAATCAATTTGTACATTGAACATTGTCATTCTCCTAAGTATTGTATTATTTATATGTTATAACTATTCTAGTTCGTCAATAACTTGTTCTAAAAAGATTTTCATCATCCCATTAAATCTTTGAACTCGTTTATTATTTTTTTCAGGTTGTCCTTGTTTTTCTTTATTAAAGCTTACATACGATACACTAGCTATTTGCCATAAACCTTTTTTTAATCTATACATTTGCCATTTAGAATTAATTTTAGTTCTGATTTTTTCTAATAATTTTTTATTTGCGCTATCTACATCTTTTTGAGAGTAAAACCTACCTGGTATAACATATTTAATAAATAATACAAGTTCAGCTAAAACAGGAAAATATTCACTTAACATCATTTCTATTAATACTGTATTAGAATATTCAGTATTACTTGCTAACATATGTTCTCTGATAGCACCCAATGGTGTAGTTTTATCATTATTATGTAACCAATATGTTCTTGCTTGATCTTTATATTTATTATATTTGTTTTTGTCCATTTAATATTTTCTCCTTAATAATATAGATTTCCTATCCAGCAAATGTTTGCAATGTTTCTTTATATGATAGTATTGTTGTTATTAATCCACCTAGTTTGCTACCTATAAATGAATTACCACCAAGCACATCGTTGCTATATGGATATATATTATCTATACTAAATGTAACATCAAGTCTTACATCACTATTATTTGTAACATCAGTATTTAATTGATTTGTAATTCTTGTTTCTGGCCATACACCTGTTAAAGCCCATGCTTGTTCTATTGTATAACCATCTGGTTTTGTTGTCCAGTAATAAACAGTACTACTATAGTTAGCTTTTCTATAATCAGTTCCTATAAGGTTAGACAAACCTGTTCTTATATCTCTTAACATTTGTCCCCAACCATTAATAATATTAGTAATCGGAGTTCCAGACAATTCAAGGAAAGTAATAGTCATTGTATTACCAATGTTTAATCTTGTTGGCATATTAAACTGCACACCACCTGTTCCTTCAATAGTTTGTTTATTCAGACTAATTGCTGGAATATCAATTGTATATGCTAAAGCTCCTAAAGTAGCTTGTATTTGTGTTTGTGACATTGAAGTGTTGTATCCACCTGTAGCTAACATAGCTGGTATCTGATTAAACCACACAAACCCATATCCAGTAATGTATGGGTCAGCTACTCCAGGTTCTGTTGTTCCACCAAATGCCCTACTGTATAAGTTATTTTGAAACGCAGTATTTAATGCCATATATGTTCCCTCCAAGTAAAACAATTTATATTTAGTTTTGTTCTACTTGGAGTTTAAATCTATTCTAATTTGTCCACTGTCATATACTTTAACGAGTCCAACTTTTTCAGCCAATGTTGCTTCAGTATCTGCGACATCTACTGCAATATTTTTTCTATTGCATAATTCTATTAAATTATGTTTTGTGAAGTTGAACCTGTGTAAACGTCTTAAATTTTCCCAATAATAATAACCAATAGATACATCATTTATTTTCCAATTTTTATAGTTATTAACATCACTGTATCTTAAATCTAAATAGCTATGTATCTTTGCATTTATATTTTGATTTTGAAAATGTTTAATTAATTTACTAAATCCACCTACTACACTATGATATTTTTTAGTAGCGAATCTGACTATTTCCCAAGAATCAACATTAGAATTAATAAATTTTGGATTTCCTTGGTTGAAACCAATAAGTGAATAAATTACGTTATCTGATAACAAACCGTAAAAATTTGTAGCATATCTATAACCTTGCAAATGATTTTCTAAAAGAAATATTTTTGCATCTTCTTTATTTATATTAACAATTTGTGTGTTCCTAGCATATATATGTTTCGAAGATTTAATTCTATGCAAAATCATAGATTTAATGATATCGAATTTATTTTCATTAGTAATTTCATCTTCAAAGAATCTTAAAAGTTGTATTTTATTTTCTTTACATTCTAGATATTTTTTATAATGATATTTTTGATCCGTTATCCGCAAAGTAGAATGCCAATAAATACCATCACACTCAATTGCTAAAGAGTGTTTAGGAATAAATATATCTAGTTCCTTTCCGTCACTTAATATATTTCTGTTATGTATCTCATATTCGATATGGTATTCATCTAAGAATTCGCGTATTTTTATCTCTAATGAACTTGTATATTTGGGATTGCATTTAGGACATTTAGCTATAAAATTATAATATGGATAGTCTTCAAATATAGTATCACATGTTTTACATCTAAATTTATGCATTGCAAGATGCCCTTTCCATTCTGATTTATCAAATAAAGGTATCAATTTATTCTCTTTTATTATACGCTCTATAGCTCTTTCGTAACCATTCTGCATACTAACTTGTCTAGGTTTAACTTGAAACCTAGGTAGTTTAGCTGGACTATCGACACCGTATCTAATCAAATTTGTTTCTTTTGTTTTTTCTTTAACAGTAATGCATTTTTGAGGATTATCTACACCATATTTTATAAGATTTGTTTCTTTTATTTTCTTTTGTATTTCATAACTTTTAAAAACATTTTCTGCACCAAATTTTTCAAGATTTGTTTTCTTGATTTTATCTTTGATAATTTCAGATTTAAAAGGATGATCAACACCATAATTCTTAAGAAATGTTTCTCTTCGTTTTTGATTTACTTGCAGTTTATCTATTGTTGCATTAGATTTTTTAGAATTGATGCTAAATAAGTGTTTGATGCATTTTTTATCTCTGCATATCTTTCTATAACCTTTACTTATAGATACATATATTGCATCATTATCGCAAAATAGACATTTAGGCACATGGTCTAAATCGTTAACTACATGGTATAAACGTTGCATAAACAAGACCTTATTATCGAGGAAACTTGTTAATTCAATTAAGGATTTTTGCAAATCTTTATTATTACGCAATAAATTGGATATTTGATTTATATCCTTAGTATTGTCATAAATTTTTTTAATATGTTCTCTATCGTTCATTCATTTTGAATTCTCCTTTAATGTTGAAATTTTGTATAAATTTTACGTTGATACTATTTGTTATATTCTTTTGAATATAACAGGGATAGTATCTGGTTAAGTGTTAAATTAATTTATATATTAGGAGATCAAGCCTAGGTCGGTTTGCAATTGAACTAAATTGAAACCTTCGATTGTCTTACCACTTTTATTATTTATTATATCAGGACTTAATAATGCATATGCTTCTTCACAATAATTAGTTAAGAAATTATAATCCATCTTTAAAAATGCACCCCATGTAATACATGTGAATGTTGAATCATCATAAGCAACTAAAGGTATAGCATGTCCACCCCATGAACCTGGGGCATTATTTCCTTCGAGATTCTGAAATTTCCATTCAGGTTCATCTTGGACAGATAGTGGTAATTCAACACCTATATATGCTCCATTGAAATAATATATTGCTTGCTTGATCTCTTCTATATCTTTCGGATTAATACTAACGTATGCATATAATTGATTATTATCAATTGGATTAGATCTCCAATAATTAAGTACGTCAATTTCTACTGCACCATTATCAGTGTTAGGTTCATTAGGATTATAACCTGTAACCTTTTCATATAATGAAAGTATATCGGAATTAGGTATGATAGATTGACTGCCATTCTGGGCTGTCCATAATTGTATAAGATGTCCAATAGCAGCAATTGTACAATCTCCAATTTCATCATTTAACATTGTTCCTAAATTAGTAACCATATTTGTATAATCACACGTATTAGGCACGGTAAGATTATCTAATTTATAATTTGCTAATTTAAGTGTCCTATGATCAATTTTGGCTGGCTTTTTACCTAATTTCCTTTGATATAATGACATATGTTATTCTCCTTTAACTAACATATATTGGTACAAGTATTTTATCCAAAGAATTTGTTGGATTTAATTGTACTAATACTGTTGCAGAATTTCTAGAGATTTGATATGATGTAGCAGTAACTGTAGCTGAACCACTATATAGTCCCCTAGCTTGAACAACTTGACTAATGAAAGTATTTATTGCTGTTTCAAGATTTAACCAAGTTATAGCATCATCCATATCAAACACATATTGTCTACCTAAACGCTGTATTGCTCTTTGAACATAAAGAACGCATCTCACAACATTAACATTACAAAATTTATCTTGCGGATATGATTGTGTAGTCAACTGACCCCAAATTACATTACCGTCTACTGTTGTTATAATAGGATTAATTTGGTTAGTGTAATATTGGTCTAAATCTGGTTGATATAAAAGTCCTAGTATGTTATTTACTGAACCTCTGGTATAACCTGCTACAGCAAACCATACATTATTAATTTTATCATTTAATGCATATAATTGTGCTATACTCCAGATTGGTGTCATCCAAATATTTCTACCTGTAAATGTATCAGCAATTTGTATGAATGGATCATACATAGCTGCAAAATATGTATTGTAATTCATATTCTGTATTCTTTGTTGTATTGCTGCTGTAGGACTTGGATTTTTACCAGCATCTAAAATAGCTAAACAATCTTGACGCAAAACACTTGTAAGTGTTACAATTGAATCTTTAACAGCCAATGGATATCCGGCATCAAATACTAAATCAAGTGGATAATTATATGTATTTAAAACAGAATTATCTATTAATCCCTGATATGCTTGTTGCAATAATTGTGTTGCCACAGATGTATTAACAGTGCCTGTTGAAGTAACCAAACTTCCATCAGAACCATTTATTAAATTTACAGGTTCGTTTAATGCTGAAGCACTGATTGTTGCATTAACCATTAACGCATATGTATAAGGATCAAATACTTGTACATTACCAAATCCAGTATGGAAATATATTTGGTTATTATTTGCTGTTACAATAACTGTTCCTTCGTTTAATGATGTGACAGTAGAAGAACCTGATAAACTATAAACTTGCCCCATTTGTCCTGCTGTTCCAGCAGCGTTAGCATTAAATGTAATTGGATTTATAGTATATACTGTAAGACCATTTTGTATAGAACTTGATATAGTAACAACTTGTCCAGAATATCCGAAAAGTGCCCCACCAGCATTTGATTCAATAAAATATCTAGTATTGCCATCTGTAATAGTATTAGCAGAAATTGTACTGATAACATCATGCACTTGTATAACGTTATACATACTTGAAGCATTTACAAATATATCTCCGTTAACATAATTAGTATTTGATAATAAATTATCTTCGTTCAATTGTACTTGAACATTTGGATCATAATTATCCATCAAAGCACTAATTAATGTTGCATTACCAGATAAGTCTAATAGATTAGGATTAAATGAACCAGTATATGTTGCTGTTTCATAATATTGTCCATTACTATATAACTGAGATATCTGTAACTGAAAGACTGTATCTTGATTTGCTGTTGGCATTGCATATATCTGGAAATTATTATAGAAAGCACCTCTATATGCAGAAGAAATAACAAACAATGGTAAGAACCATGCAAACTGTTGTGTAATACCTAGTTGTTGTGGAGTTGCATTATAGAACATTTCTGTTAACTGTTCTACTTGAGAGAATGATGGCAAATTAACTTGAACAGTTACTAATTGATTGTCTAATGTTCTTCCTATTGCATAACCTACATTTGAATATGTAGCATCTGATGGCAATACTCTTAAACAATATAATGAACTAGTAACAGAAGAATATGAATAGCCCACATAACTACCTAATCCAAATGCAGAAGTATATTTTGCTAGATTAGGTTGACCATACACTGAAACAAAACTTTGAGCACCACTAGTCTGGTTCGGCAAATTCATATTGTTAGAACCTGTGCCCAAATAAGTTAAAACATTGTCAGGTCCTTGATCAGAAACAAAACAAATTAAAGCATTCGTTCCTGAAACCTGTGTAGTATAATTTTCTAGCGGAATTATTGATGTATAAACTCCAGGTGCAACTCCTGCTGAACTTAATGAACTTGAACTGTTAATTGTGCTACTCATATATTAGTTACCTCCAATTTTGTTAGAATTTCTAAGATTGTTCTAACATTTTGTAAGTAACATATTTTATTGAACAAAAAATTATTTGTACCGGAATATAAATAATAATATTAACAGGTTTGCTATATTTTGATAAAAACTTTATTGCCAGAATCTTGTATTAAAACATATCCGTTATTTATCATGTTTTCTTGTTCACTTAGTTCATTATCATAATTTTGCAATAATGTAGGCAACTTATGTTTTTGATATTTAATCCTTGATTCTCTTACTAAATTACCAAGTTTAAAATAGTAATAATTTGGATTAGTATTTCTAAGAAACTTAAAACCATTTGTTTCATACAGTTTACCTTGAGAATGATCTCTTTTTGCATAAGTAATTATTGACATAGGTTTAAACACATTTTCAAAATATTTTAACATTTTAGAAAATGCTCCTCGTACATTCATATTCTTTAGAGTTGCGAACCTTAAAATTTCATAATCGGCACTTTTTGCATATCTAGATTTTCCCAGTATTAACATACTTACAATTTGATTCTGATATTCTAGACCTATATTAATACTAGAATTGATATCACCTTGTAAATGGTTTTCGTTTAGAAATATTTTCTTTGTTTGATTATCCACTAAAATAATATTGCATTTTCTAGCATCTATTTTGATATCTATTTTACCTAATTTTGATAGCAATAATGATTCAATAATATTCTGTTTAGTTAACCATTCATCTTCCCATATCGTTATGAGTTGAAAACCTTTATTTTCAACTGCAGTAAGTTTTTTGATATGTTCATTTTTATTGTGAAACAATGTTGAATGCCAATATATACCGTTATATTCTATTGCTAATTTATGGGTTGGTGCTAATATGTCAATTTCAAGTGGAGCTATAAAGGTTCTATTATTAATTTCATATTCAATGTTATGTTCCTTGAGAAATTCTATAATTTGTTGATGACCTTTAGATACAATTGTAACAACAGGATTACATTTTCTACATGTTGGCAATGCGGGATTATTAGTAGAGAATTCAAATTCACAACCACATTGATTACATCTGAATTTATAAACACCGATTCCGTGCATTGACTCATAATTATCAACTAGTATTTCTAAACCGATAGAATTATAAAGTTGTTTACGTCTCATGAATGATAACATTTTACTTTTCTTAGCAGAATTTTGTTTAACGAATTCTAACTGGAATGGATTTTCTACTCCATGACGAGATAACATAGTTGTTTGATATTTTTTACGGAATTTTTCAACAAGTAAAACATCTCGAACACCATAACGTTCAAATACTGTTTCTTTAATTTTGTTGCGAACTTCTTTAGCTTGACTAAAATGTTCAACTCCATATTTCTCTAAACACACTTCTTTTGCACGTTGCTTTGTCTTATCTAATTTAAGTGTGCATTCAACACCATGCCTTTGTAAATTAGTGTACATAGTTTTATCTTTAACTAAAATAGATTGAGATGCATATTCTGTTCCATATTTTTGTATATTAGTTTCTTTTATTTTATGTTTAACAATTTGATTTTGTGTAGGAAATTCAACTCCGTATTTTTCAAGATTTGTTTTCTTGATTTTATCTTTAATAATTTTGCATTGAAACACATTTTCAACATTAAACTTTTCTCGAACTGTTTTCTTTGCTTTCTCTCTAACATGTTCTAGTTCGTAAGAACTAAAATAACCATTTTTCTCTTTAAGCATTTGTCTATAATTATAAGATTGAGAAGGATGTGCTGTTCCATATTTTTGCAAACATGTATTAGCAAACTTTTGTTTAAGTTCTATATCTTGATGTGAACATTTTTGAGAACAGTGAACTGCGTAAGTGCCCCAAAATTTAACTTCATTACCACAAATTTTGCACGTTTGTCTTTCTGTAATGTCATTAAGTATGCAATAAATTCGTTCAGAAAAAGTTGCAGCAGTATCTAAGAAACTGGTTAAATTTATTATCTCATTATATTGATTTCTATAATTCTTTTTTATATATTGTGTTAATTGACGTTTGTCTACCTGCTGAGTGCAAATTTTAATAATTTCTTTTAAATGTTGATTCATATTTATTTTAATTTACATTAATTAAGAATACAAGTACCATATTATTTCAAATTGTATATCTGGACTTTTGCTAATAGATGGAAAAGTATATCTAGCAAATAAATAATAGACGTTAGCTAAAGTGGGCTGATTACTATTAGAAATCCATAGACCAGCTTCATTGATATTATATCCGTTCAACATTGTTTCATCAAATAAAACAGATAACCTTGTTATCAAATATCTATTCATATTTAAGTTATCTTGTAAAAAAGATACGTCACTAAAACCTATCTTATTCCCATTATCAGCTAGATTTACTGCACCAGCTATTATAGGCACTTCATTTGCTAATGAAGAATCCATATTCGTTGGCGGTATTGGAGACAGAGGGTCTGATACAGGTGCACCACCAGTACCAACACTCAACCATGATATATAATCTGCAGAATTAGGTAAAATATTAGTATTGTTGATATTTAATATCCTTGACAAAACCCATTCTCTTCCACTATAAACAATTAAATTATGACTATTACAATGTAATTTTCTTTCTTTTGTTTTATTATTTATGATATATATTTCTACTTCGCCATGCATATTCATCTTATCAGATGTCATATTTTTTTCTTCAAACATTTGTTTTTCTCCTATAGTTATTAAGAATTTATTTTTGTTCAAGTGAACAATTACAAAATAATCTTGTACTTATTTTATTTAGGAGTGTAAATATGGCTATTATTGGAAACAGTATTTTAACCAATTTGGGCATGAGTGCATTACAAAATGCACTTGTTTCTAATCCCATTAATATTGCTAGTTTTGTTGTTTCTAACCAAACTATAACATTAGATCCAACACTAACATCATTAAGTGGTTGGATAACTAAACCTGTTACTGGTTTGATATTACTTAATGACAATACTATTGAAATTACCTGTATTGTGGAACCTGCTGAATGTACTAATATTGCAGCAACAATAGGCATCATGCTTTCTGATGGGACATTATTTATGTTAACACAACCATCAAGTCCATTACCACCAAGCATGAGGCAAGTTATTAAAACACAATTAGTATTTTCTAATTTAGGTAACATAGTTAATTTTTCTTATCTTCCATGGGACTATGATTCAACCAATGTTACAGTTGTTAATAATCAAGCTGTATTATCTAATTCTATATTTGAATTGTCTGCAGCAAAAACAGAAACTGATACATGGTTAAGTGATTATTATAATTTTAAATCATCTCATGTGAACTACAGGAATGTATGGGTAAATCCTGTAACAGGTGTTGATTATCCTTTTAGAGGTGTAACAACTACATTACCATTGAATACAATAGATTATGCAATGGACATAAATAGATTTTATAAAAATGTTAACTACCAATTAAACAGTGGATTAATATATAATATATCATATTCTCATAATATATTTGATAACCACATTTCATTTATACCCACACAATTGGATACTAATTTATCTACTAATAATCCAGATTGGAAAGTATTAGATAGAAACTATTCTGATTATAATAGTGTTATGGATGTTGTAAATAATACTAGCACTTATGCCTTTAGATTTACTAATTCTTTACCAGCTAATGATACATGTTTAGGTGGACTAGAAAATATTAACTTGGGTATTACTTATAAAATTGGTTCTGTTAATCCAGGATATTGGGTCGCAGTTTTGCCTATAAATAATCCTACAGCATTAACATATAACGTCAATGTGGGAGTAGATGATTCATTAGCATTATTCGCCAGTGGTAATACCACACCATTATATCAGACACCAAATTTTTACATGGGTCAAGTAAGTTCTGATACAACAGGTGTTGGAGAATGCACAGGTATTTTATATAATGCATCATTTACCCTACCAGCTAACACACAATATATAATAGCAGTTATCTTTAATTATCCTCCTGCTAGTGGGGAATCTCTTACTCCATCTATGTTTGCAATACAAGATACTGGAACAGTATTGGGTAGTCCAACCACAACATTAAACCCGAATTTATCTTACACACAGCCGTATCAAATTTCTCCTTTGATATTGAATGGTGATGCATCAGTTTTATTTCAAAATCTAATTATTAATGTGCCTGTAGTATCTTTAGGTATCTGTGCACCTTTTATATTAGCTAATAAAAATACACAATCAGTAGTAACATTTGAGAGTTGCACAATTAATATGCCAATAAATAATACTGCTGTACTTGGTACTAGTGGATATAATAATGGTATTTATTTTGATATGTATGGTGACATAACTTATAAGTTTTACAATTGTAAAATCAATACTAATGGTAGCACACTAATATTGTCTCAGAATTATGATTCAGCAAGAATTATATTAGACAATTTAACTGTTGTAGATAATATGAATAAGATTGTTGGCAGTAGTTGCTAACTTTCCGGTGTAAATATGCTCTGTTGATATTAAAAATAATACCAACAGAGCAGTCGGAGGTGATACGGCAACAGCTAACTACTTAATTAATTAAAATCCGCTTAATAAAATATAACCGTTTACTACAGCATTAGTTGCAGGAATAGTTACAGATGCTGGTGTGGTTTCAACAGCCAATCCTGTATTAGTTGATACAACATGCAAAACATGCTGAGCTGGAACAACTAGTTCGATTGTTTGTGCGCTTGTTCCATTGTTGTATCCTGACAATTCTATATCAATTGAAAGGTTTGCTTGTCCATTAGAACTATAGACAGTGGCTTCACCTGCTACAGAACCATTTACAACTGATACGTTACCGTTTTCGATATTAGCTAATTGAATAATAGGATTAGTTGTAATCTCATCCTGTGGGTTATAATTGCTTTCTGGAAATTCCATTTGTGTTTCCTCCTAATAGAAATTTATTTTCTTTATTGTTCTATTAGGATTACGTTGCAATAATGGGATATGTCAATTAAGACATATCCCATTATATTATTATAATTATTTATCAATTCTTATAATAGGTTGAACACTAATACCAAATGTTACAGTACATTCTGTTGTATTTGTTGCATTAACGTTATCTGGTAATACTATATCATTTGATACAGAATCATAACATGTTACAGTTACGAATTGTTGTCCTAAATTATGCACAATAACAAAACTTGTTCCATTAGCAGTAGTATTATATAGATATGTCATATCTGTAACACTATTTTGAACATTGTTTATTAATGTGGTTAATTGTGCAGATGAGTTGTCAACATATTCTTTAGTAGCTGCTCCTAATGCAACTATTGGGTCAGATTCAAGAATTAATCCAGCTAATGTTGTATTAGAGAATTCTGTAACAACATTATAACTATTTCCACTTGCATCAATTACTTGCCATGTATTAGTTGTAGCATTCCAATAAAAACTTACAGCTGAAGATGCCCCTCTATCAACAATCATTCCAGCATTAAAATTGCTGCCTGTTGCATTAGTATTCAAGTAAATATAGTTATCACCTATATTCATTGTAGTAGAATCAACTACTGTACTTGAACCAAGCACTTCAAAATTACCATCGATAACTAATCCACCTGTTATAGTTCCACCACTCTTTGATAGGAATGTTGTATTAGTTTCAGTGATTGTATAATAATTGGACATATTGTTATTAATAACAGAAACATCTGTTAACAATGTATTAATATTTCCAGCGTTAGTAGATATTTGTGTTTGTAATGCAGATGATGTATTGGTAATAGATGTTGCATTAGCATTTATCTCATTCTGCAAGGTAACAATGTCACCATTGAGTGTATTTATTTCATTTTGTAATGTACTGTTGCTTGATGATACACTTGTAGAATTAGCAATAATTTGTGACTGTAAATTATTTATTTCATTTTGCAAGGTAGTATTAACATTACCAATTGTTGTATTTAAGTTGGTTATATCACCTTGTAATATAATTATATTTGATGCATTAGCATTTATATCACCTTGTAATAATGCAGATGTATTATCTAAATCAACTAATGTGGCATAATATTCTTGCATTGTTGTATTAAGACTTGTTACTTGTGTTTGTAATCCATTTATCTGTTGTTGTAATAAAGTGGAATTGGTAGTTACTGCTGTAGAATTAGTATTTATTTCACCTTGCAATAATGTTACAACAGATGTAATATCTGCCAATAACATATTTGTTGCATTAGTAAGATTTGTTGCATTAGTATTAATCTCTGCTTGTAATGTTGCGGATGTATTATTAATACTTGTATTTAATGAAGCTGATGTATTTGCTATAGAAGTTGCATTAGTATTAATCTCTGCTTGTAATGTTGCGGATGTATTATTAATACTTGTATTTAATGCAGATGATGTGTTATTGATTAATGCTGTATTCGCATTAATTGCAGTTTGCAATGAAGTTGATGTATTATTAATGTCTGTTTGTAAATTATATACATCAGTATTCAGTGCTGAATTTAAACTTGTTATCTGACTTTGTAAAGTGCTATTATTAGTTGATACAGTCGTACTTAATGTGTTGATTTGTGATTCAATCAAATTGGTAGCATTTGATAAAGAATTATTCAATGTAGTAGATACGTTATCAACATATTCTTTAGTTGCTGCTCCTAAAGGTGTAGTTGGATCTTGTCCAAGTGTAAGTACACTTAATGTTGTATTAGAATATTCTGTAACGATATTATTATATGTTCCAGCAATATTAGAAACTTGCCATGCACCTAATGATTCATTCCATATTAAATATGTTTCAGTATTTCCAGTACCTCTATTAATAGCGATACCAGAATTCAAACCTGGTGATGTAGCGTTTTCATTCAATGTAACTATATTGTTACCAACATTCATTGTAGTAGAATCAAGAACTGTACTTGTACCCAGTACATCAAAATTACCATCTATAGTCAAAGAACCTGTAACTATTCCCCCACTTTTTGGTAGGAAAGTTGTGTTAGTTTGAGCAATTGTATAATAGTTATTCAATAGAGATGTTGTATTGCCACTCAACTGAGATGACATATTATTAATTTCTGTCTGTAATGTGCTAGATGTATTTGCTATAGAAGTTGTATTTGCATTAATTCCAGATTGTAATGTTGCTGATGTATTATTAATACTTGTATTTAATGAAGCTGATGTATTTGCTAAGTCTGTATTTAAAGTATCTATACTTGTCTGTAATGTGCTAGATGTATTATTTATATCTGCTAATAATGTAGACGACGCATTATTTAATTGAGTTATAGTTGCATATGTTGAACTAGCTGTAGTATTAGATGAATTTATTTCTGCTTGTAATGCTGCAATTGATGTTGCATTTGTATTAATTCCAGATTGCAATGTTGCAGATGTATTGTTAATAGTTGCAACTAATGCTGCAGATGTATTTGCTATAGAAGTTGTATTTGCATTAATCTCTAATTGTAATGCTGCAGATGTGTTTGCTATAGATGTAGTATTTGCATTAATTCCAGATTGCAGTATAGTAGATGTATTATTAATACTGTTAGTTAGTGAACTAGATGTGTTAGATAAATTGGTGTTGGTATTTGCAATACTTGCCATTAAACTTGAAGAGGTATTTGCAATACTTGTTGTATTTGCATTGATCTCTAATTGTAATGCTGCAGATGTATTATTAATATCTGATAACAATAATGCTGATGTATTATCTAGTTGTGTAAGTGTTACATATTCTGTGCCTAATGTTGCATTTGTATTATTGATTTCAGTTTGCAATGAATTAATTGCTGTTTGCAATGATGCTGAAGTATTAGTTATTGCTGTTGTATTTGCATTAATGTTAGTTTGCAATGCAGCTGATGTATTCCATACTTGTTGTAGTGTAACCAGCTGGTTAGGCTGTGTAGCATCTACAGTATAGACACCACCAGAAGTTGCATTACCTGTTATAAATAAAGCACCGTCTATATTCATTTAGTGTTACCTCCAAAAAAATTTTCTAAGATTGTTCTTTTTCTTTCGGAGTATTCAGTTTATATAATTTGCTACACTATATGAATATATTTCTGATACGTTTCCAGTATCTGCCAATCCCAATTCTTCTGTTGCTGATACTTGTATAATATTTACATCTTGAATATTTACTGTTTCGTTTGACCTATCATTTCCATAGCCTATACTTAATGTTAATGCTCTTTGCAAAGAATCATGCAATAATAAATAATCATACATTTGCTTTAATATATTGATTATTGCATAATCCCCCATACTTATCCAATCTCCAACCGGATCAATTATATTTATAGATGGCAAAAAGAATGTACCTCTAGATTGTATAGGTTTGAATATGTCTACTATGTCTGAAACATTATTTAATGTGTATGATGCAAACATCATAGTAAAATCAACATTGTCAGTAAGTTTAGAAACTGAAGATAAGATATCATATAACATTGCTGATTTATCAGGATTACTAACTAATGTATTATAATTTTCAGTATTAATTGTATTAAGAACATTAGCTATACTTGACTGTGTTGACAATACAGGCCATAAAGGATATTGTGATTGTAAATCAAAATCCCTTGTGCCTACAACATTAGTATTAGGATAACCCAATGTCAATTCTCTAAAAGTCCTAGCGTTAGTTTTACTAGGAGTATATTTAACTGTTGTGTTACTAGTTGTAACAGTACTGCCATTATATGTAGGTATCGAATTTATAAGGTAAAGGATAGTTCCACTAGTTGTAATATCAGTAATTACACCAACAGACGGAGATATATTGCCTATGTATCTTTGTACAATAGTACTTGAATCACAATTATCTGTTATTTTATTTATTAATAACATAGGGATATTACCCAACGGGCTTAATGTAAATATCAAATCTGTATAATTAGATGATGCTATACTTAATAAAACATTGAAATTTTCTGCAGTTAAATTTGTATAAATTTGATCTAAATCACTTTGAGGTAAAGTTGAAACATCACAAACATTATTATTACCATAACATTGTTTTGCTATACAACAAATTATTATTTGAATAATTCTATTTTGCAAAGACATATTCATTTCGTAATTGTAATACATTGTAGCTACATCATTCCAATCAAAATATGTATTAGTAACATGAAACCATACAGTAGTAAATAAAGTTATAAATTCATTAATACCTGTTTGATCTAATGATAACCCCACAGTTTGTAAATTCGCTGGTGTGCATGTATAATTTGCGAACCATTTTGCTAATTCACCAGCAAAATTTTCATTAAAAATGGCATCTATAGTTCCAGGATAATTGCTAAAAGTGTTGTTGATATTTATACTTATAGGAGCAGAAGTAACAACAAGATTGTTATACGTTAACTGATTAAAGTTTGAGAATATATTTTGTAATACAAGATTATCAATCAATTGAATACAGCCATCTGCAAAAGAAGTTGTATACGTATAATTATTGTTGCTATTAGTATATTTACAAATTTGGTTCAATATCATTAATTTTACATTATCTTGTATATCTATGAAATAATCATTTGTATAATCCACAAGTCCTATTGTATCATTATATTTGTATACATGCATTTGATTATTTGTATCTTGAAATGCTATATACAACTCACCGTTTGATGTACAAATAGCAGAAAAATTTTCGTTGTTTAAAACATTGTTTATAGTTCCCAAATTTAAAATATCTGATCCTGATATTCTGATTCTATAAACTGTGGCTTCATTGTTATTAAATGCTATCATATAGGTCATGCTATAATCAGGTGCAACAGCAGTATAATATTCGCTACTATATGGAACTAAATTAGATGTGTTAGTTGTTTGCACTACTACATTGTCGTCTACATTAATTAAATACATAATATTATTTGTTGTATTCGTGGCAGTATTACCACCGTAAATATACACAACATAACCATCAGTAAGCAAAACAGGATTCAATAAAAATATTCCAGTATGTATTGTATTTAATGTAGTGGTTTCATAAGGATCTATTATTAATATTTCATCACTTAATTCACCATTAAGATATCCTCCAAATATTATCAATTTATTTGAAGTACTGCATAACTGAAAATTTGTTCTGTTACCTAAATCTAAAGCTTTTACAATACCCTGTTCACCATAATCTAAGACAACTGTTTGGTTAACATTAGATTCTGTACTTGTTAATTGTATTGTTGTTACAGTACTATCTGGAGTTGTAAATCTTGTGGCAAATTGATAAGCCATCTCACCAGTAATAGCATAATTATTTCCCGCAGTAATATTCGAATCAATTGTAATGACTATTTGGTTTAACTGAGACACTAAATGTAGAATTGTGGATATACCTGCTACCTTATCGTATGCTACCATAATATCCAAATAACCTGTAAAATTAGTCCCATCAAATGTAATACCAGGACCATAAGAACCTACATAAAGTTGTGTTCCTGTATAATTAGATATATTACTTGCATTAGTTATTTGTGGAGATGCTAATAGTTGATTACCTTGACCATATAAAGTAACAGATATATTTTCTGTTATAGAACTGCCTAGTAAGAAAAACTTTGCAAGATCTAGTGAACCAGTAAAAACACCATTTTCATAAATTATAGTTGCTTCATCTATGTTTACATTTGATGAATTGAACGCAATTATATTGCTATTCATTCCGATTATAGAAACAGTATTTTCATCTGTTTGAGTAGGAACACAATAAGAACCACCATAGAAAATCACATTACCGTTATCGTTATAAGCTAAAATAGTGCCTGTAGCGAAATACTGATATCTACCTCTAACAGGGGTTTCAACGTTATCTGTTTGTATATTGAAAACATCCATCCATAGATATCTAATCATTAACCACGCTTCATAATAATTATAAGGATTTGTCAAATATTCTGATACAATGTTCCTAGTTCCTACATAGTTAGTTGATAATCCTTGAGCTACATATGTAAGATACTGTTGATAAGCATATTGTTTTAATAATTCTATAGCATAAAGATAGTTATTTGTATTAACATAAAGCTTACCTATAAAATATGGAGACATAGCTTTACTAAATGGATATTCTGTTGCAAGATATTCTTCTGTCAACATCCAGTATTTATCTACAACCTCAGAATATTGTAGATATTGAAGCAATGATCCAGATGTGCCTGGGACATTATATGGTTCTTCAAAACTAAATGATAATGCACTGTAACCATTTGTTATCCAAGGATATGTTTGATTTTCATTATAAGTGTTTGTTAATAAAGATGTAGTATTACCACAAATATATTCAGTTGTAGTAATCGGTTGAAAATTATTTGGAAATGTAAAAGTATCTACAGTATATGGTTGTATGTTTAACGCATCTAAACATGTGCTTAAACATGTAGGAAATGTTTCTACGTAATTACTCCATATGGGTAATGTAAATTCACACCATTTTTCAAAATATAGTTCTGAAATTAATATAGGGATAGAAACCACATCTTGAACTATATTTGCAACAGATTGTAATGTGCCTTTTATCTTATAATTTTGCACTAGATTTGACAATATAGTTTGTTTAATATATAATGGCAAATTCAACATAGTAAAACCAAAAGACGAAAGCAGATTATCTACAGTTGTTTGATCCATCAATTCTACATCAGTTGCACCACTATTACCAACTATAGTATCTAATGCAGATTTAGCTTCAGCGACAACAGTGTTTAAAGCATTAACAACTGGTGTTGAAAAATACTGTTGATTCAAAACATTCGTGAAATATGTTTTTGTATTTTGTAGATTATTTTGAACAGAAGAAATTTGCAATGACTCAGCAACTGTGGGGATACTTATATTTCCACTATCTAAGTTTTGTGCAATTTGAAAATAATTTTGGAATTCTGTTAAAATATCTTGATAAGCCATAATTTGATCTTTATTATAAATTCCTTATAATTGAATGTTTTTGAAGAATGTGTTCTACAGGTATGTCCTCGTTGTCCGTATATCATTTACAAAACAAAGCAAATAAAATTGCTAAGCCTATAAGTTCTAAAGGAAGAAAAATCCATAATGATTTTATAAATGTTAAAATGAATTTTTTCATATATGAAACCTCCTTAAGTATTTAATAATTTCAATTTTAAATCTTGTAAAACGAACTCTTGAGATTTATATGTTTGTGCAATCCATATAGGAAATGGTAACATATGTATCCCATAATCTTTATGTCTATGATGTGTTTGACATAATACCATCATATTATATTCTGAATCTACAAAATCTTCTGGTTTAGTATATTTGTCCCAATTAAAATCTGGATGTAATGTTTTCATTTTAGTCCAGTCTACCATATCAGAAAAAGCCCATTCAACAAAATAATGATGCAATTCCAAACCATTATTTTGCTTCAATGCTGTTTCATTATCTATGTTACATACCCAACATGTCTTTTTCAATTCAACAATCATATGATTTCTGGATCTAATAAAAGTTTCACTTGTTGTTCTTGGTTCATGATTAGGATAATATACATCAACAACTATATCCTCTTTAAGTTCATGTTCGTTATTTATATTATTATCCATATTATTGTTCATATGAACAATAATAGCAATAA
>JAEHJW020003972.1_pt1 | contig 22815 bp, 37 predicted proteins | sample 9271431 | NCBI WGS metagenome assembly JAEHJW02 | reverse complement strand
GCCGACGCGGCCAACCGCAAAACCCTGGAGATCACCCATGAACTCGCCCAAGTCACAACTGGCCGTCCTTGCCTCGGCGCTGCTGCTCGCAGCCTGCTCGAGCAATCCCCCGCGTTCGGTCATCGCGCCAGCTTACGTGTGCCCGAAACCGCCCCAGTCCCTGTTGCAGCCGCTTCCGCCGCTGCCGCCGATTCCGGCAACGGCAAGCCCCAGCCCCTAAGCTCGGACCGCGACCTGGCGCAATGGATCACCCAGGCCAGCGCGCTGTACGAGACCTGCAGGGCGCGCATCGATGGGTTGCGAAGCTGGGCCGACCTCACGGCGCCAACTCATTGAGGCGAAATAAAACGGCCTAGTGTGCGCCGGTTTGCACACGATAACTTGAAAGGAATCATCATGCATTATCGAAACGGCCGCGAGGCAAAGAATGGCGACAAGGTGGTGCGCCTCGAAGGCGGCAAGATCGTGGCGTTCGGCGTGCTGCACAGCGCAGTGCCGGGCAACGACTACTGCAATGGATCAATCGCTCCCGTCCAGATGCCGGTCGAATACGCGTGCATGTGCGATTGCTTACACATCGAAGACGTTGCAGACGTTCTGGCCGCGCAAGGGCTCGACAAGCGCCCTGAAGGCAAGTGATCAGGACGGGATTAGAGACCCAGCAAAGGCCCCGCCTAAGCGCTAGGCCGCATGAATGCTTGTTGTCTAGTGCCTCTTCTGGGCACCAGAGCACCTTTTTACAAACCGCCAACCATGGCTGTTTTTTATTGCATGACAAGCACTTAGATCTGTTTTATCGCGTGCTTTGTTGGCTTTGTTTTTCATTTTTTACCGCGTTGCGTTGTATTCTGCTGGCCCAACAGAGGCCCAGCGAGTGGCCCAAGGAGATGGCCATGGCGAGAATTGAAAAACGGGGCGAGCGCTGGCGGGCGCGTGTGCGTGTGGGGGGCGGCGATGTGTCGGAAACGTTCCGTACGAAGGCTGAGGCGCTGATCTGGGCGGCGCGGCAAGAGGCCGATGTTAGCGCCGGCAAGCTGGGGCGATCGGTGGACAAGCCGTTTCGGGATCTGGTGCGGCGGTACATCGAGGACGTTCTGCCCGGCAAGCGCGGCGAGCGGCCGGAGCGGCTGCGGCTGGAACGGCTGATGCGCGACGACGCGCTGGCCGGCGTGCGGCTGCCTGCGCTGGGCCCGGAGCATTTCGCGGCGTGGCGCGACCGGCGCCTCAAAGAGGTGAGCGTGGCCAGCGTGCTGCGGGAGTGGAACAGCCTTTCGGCCGCGTGTACCACGGCCATGAAGGAATGGCGCTGGATCGGGGAGCATCCAATGCGTGGCGTCAAGCGCCCTGCCCCGCCGGCGCCCCGCACGCGGCTTTATACCCAGGGTGAGATCGACCGCGTGCTGCTGGCGTGCGGCTATGTCGATACCGGGGCGCTGGATACCGAGCAAGCGCGGGTTGGCGCGGCGGTGGTGTGGGCGCTGGAAACGGCGATGCGAGCGTCGGAGATCGTGGGCCTGACGTGGGCGGATGTGGACCGCGTGCGGCGCGTGGCGCACCTGGCGCGGACCAAGAACGGCATGGCGCGCGACGTGCCGCTATCGATCCGGGCGCTGGCGCTGCTGGAACAATTGCAAGGGATCGATGGTTCCAGCGTGTTCCGCATTCGCAGCGCGGGCGTGCTCGATGCGCTGTGGCGCCGGGCCCGTGACCGGGCGATGCTGGTTGATGGGCATTTCCACGATCTGCGCGCCACGGCGCTCACGCGCATGGCCGGCAAGCTGAACGTGTTGGAGCTGGCCAAGGTGAGCGGCCATAAAGACCTCAAAATGCTCAGCTATGTGTATTACCGGGAGGATCCGGCGAATCTGGCGGGGAAGTTGGATTGAGCGGGTTATCGGGCGGTTTGGGGCCTAACTTGCGTTAGCCTTCTTGTTATCTGTGCGCAGCAGTCGGTCAATTTCTGCGGCCAGCAGTGCCCCGGCTTTCACCAGTAAATCTAGCCGCTCCTCGCCGGTGTAAGTCGCAGGGTCAGGTGGCGTGTTGCCCGGGTTCGTGCGGCGCTCGCCGTAGCGGTAGCGCTTGTCCCATCCGTCGCCCCACGATTTAGGCCACGGGTCGAGGAATGCTGGCCCGGCGGCGTATTCGTGCTTCCCGTACAGTCGCACCGGGGTGGCGTAGCAAACTGCCGCCAGCGCCAGCGATCCGTCTCCGTGTTCGTCGTCGTGCTCAGGCGTCCAGCCCTCTTGCTCAACTTGCCGGCGGCGCTCGGCCGCTATCAGTTCTGCTCCCGTCATCGTCTTTCTCCGTGGTTGCGCCGGCTAACCCGGCGGTCAAGCGGACTGCCTGCGGCAGTCCTGGTGGCATCTTCGGGCATCGGCGCGCGCAGGCCGCCGCTTACCTCTGCGTTATGCGCCTGGCACCAATTCCACATAGGCCACCTCACTTAATCGCTTCGAAAGGGATTCCCGCCCGCGGCGCTCTCTCCAGCGCGCCGCTACTCAGCTTTATGCCCCTGATGGCTCGGTCATTTCTACCACCGCCGCCATCAGCAGTAGTGCATCGATGCCATGTAGCTGGGCTTCTTTGATCACCGTCGCCCCGGCAACTATGTCGTTGCAGTTATCGCGCTTCGCGACGGATCGCACCACAATTGCGTATTCGTCCATGCGCCCGTGGTACTTCTCGCCCAAGAGTCGTCGCGCCGTCGCGCGGCATTCATACAAGCGTGCCGCCAGTGCTATATGCTTGGCGTTGGGCCTAATATCCATCATCGTTCCTCCGCCCACTCAATGACCTCGGCAGCTTTCCAGCGCCGTCCCTTGTCGCCGCTGCCGATGTGGTGGGCCTTGGGAAAGTCCGGGCGGCAGGCGATGCGCGCGAGGAAGTGGGCCGTACTGTAGCTGAGGTATTGCGCGCAGGTTTCGGAGGTCCACAGGCGCTTGTCGACGGGGATGGCCGCGAGCATGGATTGCGTCATACGGTCGATGGCTTCGAGCAGCGGGGTGAGTTCGGGGGTGGTGGTCATGCTATTTAAATCCTTCACGCCGTGATTTCCCGCGCCATCACAATCTCGATACCGACCCTGTGCGCGACGTGCATTTCCAGATGCGCACCATCGGAGCTTTGCCACCCATCCAGCAGGGCTATGGTGTCGCACGAAAGCATGAGCTGCAGATCGGTGCGCAGGCAGTCTTTCCAGGTTGCATCGGATGCGTGGCCGACATCCGCGGGATTGATGACCACATAGCCGAGCGTGCGCAGCCGCGTGGCCTCGGCGTGGAAGGCGGGGAAATTGTGGTCAGAAAGCCCCGTCATGGGGCCGCTCAGGTAGATGAATTTCATCGCCGGGCATCCGTCAGAATTTCTTGCCGCCATCGGCGAGTCGGTTTTGTGGCTTATGGTCGGCGCGGATGGCGTTGAATGCGAGCTTTTCGGCAATGGCACCGGCCACGTCGAGGCCCATGCCTCCGGCCATATCGAAAATGCGGATGGCAGCATCAGCGAGTTCGACCTCTAGCATGCGGCGCGCTGGCAGCTTGTCATCCATCAGCCCTTTGCGGTGGCCTTCCATGGCTTCGCTGATTTCGCTGTGGATCAGGCAAAGAAGCTCGGGGACATTTCGCTTACCCCGAAGATCCTCGCCGGTTTTAAGGTCGTTCCACCAGCCGGATGAGGCCGCGAGGCCATGGCATTGCGACACAAGAATGGCTGCGGCTTGATAGGTTTGGTCTTTATCGAGATCGAATTTCATGATGAGTTTTCTTTCATTAGAGGGCCGCTCCGATAGGTGAACGGCTTGTTTTTGGTGCGACAAAGAAGCCCATGCTTGATTGGCGTTTGCAGGCATGCGGGAACGGACGTGTAGGGCGCGCCGAACTTGATGGCCACGTCGCCGATGGTGAGTTCTTCGTCTGGGTTAGCGCGGAAATACCCCAGCATGCGGGCGGCGAGGCTGTCCGGCGCTGGGGTGTAGGGCTTGCGCATGGCTAGGCGGCGAAGGCGCTGGAACCGACGTACACCTGCGCCTTGATCTTGCTCTTCAATGCGGCCTCGATTTCGTCGGCCAACGACTTGAGAACGAGTTCCCAGCCGATGATGCGGAACGAGAAAACGGGCTTTTCCTGGCCGGTGAGCACGGACATGCGGGCCGTGATGGTGCGCTCCTGGGTTCCCGTGAAGACCTCGCCGCTGAACCGCACCAGCGCCGGCAATGGATCGGACGCGCTGGCCTCGATTTCCTCCATGCTGGACCTGGCGCTGCGCATGGTCTGCACTTCGTTGGTCGCGGCGCTCTTGCTCGTGACGGTGACCTTGCGCAGGGCGGCGACGCCGGCAGAAATATCGAGCGGAGCGCCATCCTGGTCCAGCAAGAAAATGGTTTTCCCGTCGTTGACGTCTTCGAGGAAATTGATGAACGCGAGCTGCGACTGATCGCGGCGCGTGAGGTCATAAAAGACGGCGAAACCTGGCGTGTGCGTCAGTTGCAAGGTTGCTGTATCGTCGCCCCACTCGGGATCAGTGGCGGTTCCGTGGTTGATGATGGCCGTGACGGCGGACACGTCCGGGTTGATGAAGAGGATCGATGCGTCTTCATCGCAGCGGCTTTCGCAATAGGTGATGAAATCCGGCAGGCGCGCGGTGCTGAATTTTCGGCGCAAGCGGGTGGGGTGCTGCTGGTATTTTTCGGTGCTGACGATCTGCCAGTCCTTCGGCACCGCGACGGCGCTTTCGATGTCGAGCAGCGCATGCGATGCGCCGATGTCGAGCAAGGTTTTGATGGCTTCGGCTTCCATGGTTTTTATTCCTTCGTGACGACGGTGCCGTCGGCCAGGGTTGCGATGTGCTTCTCGGGTTTGCCGAACAGGTCGTTTTGCTTGAACGGCAGCAGCGTCAGCGCGCCGTTTCCGCCCACGTACATGAGGGTGGCCGTGGCGTCCTCTTCGGTGGCTTTGCCGCGCTTCGTGGGCCTGCTGTAGGCCAGCGTGTGGGTGACGTTGACTTGCGTGCCGTCGGCATTCAGGCGCTCGATGTCGAGCGTGATGGTGACGCGGCCTTTCTTGGCGCGGCCTTCCTGGCTGACGACGGCCATGGCGGTGTCGGCCATGGCGCGCGAGAGTTTGCGCACGAACAGGCCGGCATCGAGGTCCGGCAGTGTTTCGAGCGCGTCATAGGGGGTTTGAGACATGGTTCATTCCTTCGTGGATGGCGCTGCTTCAACGGGTTGTTCGCCGCGCAGCACCGATGCGGCGAGTTGTCGGACTTCGGAGGTGACGGCGTGGCCGAGGTCTTCGGGATGGGTGAGGCGGCGGATGAAGGCCCTCAGTTTGATGTTCTCAAGCATCACGTCGAGTATGGTTTCGCCGGCCCTTTCGATGTCGCTGATGCTGCAGCTGAGCGGTTCCGTGAAGCACTTCAGGGCGAGTTGTTCTGGTGGCGTTTTCTTGGCAATCAATCCTTGTCTCCGGCCGCGATGCGCTTGAAATCAGGCCGGTCGCGGTAGCGTTGCATGCGTGTATCGGCGATGCGCTGCAGCGACCACCAAGCGGATGCGACGGCGCGGCGCAGCGTGGTGCGGGCGGGGTCGAGCACGGCGTGTGGGTTGCGCAGATGCAGGCGCCTGGCGGCGGCAAGCAGCTCGGCGTCGGACAGTGCTGGGTAAGCCATCGCGGCGCTCACAGGATGCGCAGCGCGAGGAGCGCGATCATGACCAGGATGCCGGCTGCGCAGGCCCAGCCGATGGCGGTGTGGATGTCGGCGCCTTCGTCCCGCGCGTCCTGCCGCTGGGCGAGCAGCGCGCGCTGCAGGCGCTCGGCGTCGTGCACCATTTCGGGATGGATGGCGTTGAGACCGCGCTCGGCGTAGAGGCCTTGATATTCGGAGGGCGTGCGGCGCTCGAACCATGACGGTTTTTCGCAGTGGGTGCCGATGGGCGCGGACTTGGCGTTGGGGCTGGGCATGCGGATGGTGTTCATGCTTCAATCTCCGGCTTGACATGCAGGCAGGGAAGGCGATGACGATGCGCAAAATCGCGAGCACCTTGATCGGTGCCCTCATAGAGGACGGCAGGCAGGTGGTTCCGGCAGCCTTCGATACGTGGATGGACGGACGGCATACGGTGGTGGGCATCACTGTTGGCGCGCTGAACGGGCCGCGCATCGAGGACGTGCGCTGCAGCGCGACCGGGCTGCTGGTCATTCGCGCCATGGGTGAGCATGCGGCGCGCAATGGATGGCATGCGCCGCTGGGCGTGTTCGGCGTAAGCCGGCGCACTGGCGTGGCTGCGCGGATTGCGCACGTCCTGCGCGGCGCGCCAGAGCACGCTGGGGTGTTGCTGTTCTGCGCGGACGGGGAGATTTACGACGCCGCGTTCAGGGCTCTGAACGTGGACGAACACGCCGTGCCAGGGTCCGGTACGGAGAATCTTCAGTAGCTTGCTCATGCGAAAACCTCCCAGAGGATGAAGGCTAGGAAGACCAAATAGGCCAGCCAGAACCAGCCGGCCATGCTCAAGGGGCCGAAGCCGCGGGGGTCGCGGGCTTCGTCGTCGGCGCAGGAGCCGTCGCAATGGCGGCCCTGGTTGCAGCGCATGTGGCACATGGCGGCGACCTCAGGCGCGGCAGGCCGCGCGGTGCCTGCGCACGTTGCGGGCCTTGCGCGCGGCGCGTTTGCAGGCGGAAATGCCGGTGGGCCGGTGTGCACGCTTGCCGCCGTGGCCGCGCGAGGTGTAGGCGGCGTAGGCGTTTTGCATCATGGACGCCCCAAGCGTGCTATGGCCGTGCTCGTTGCGAATGGCCGCCATCGCGGCCATGACGGCGAGGATGCGGCGGAATGGCTGGCCTGGCGCGCTCATGGCTGCTTCACGCCGGCGGCGGCCATGAATGCGGGGGTGTCGAGCAGGTCCGGCTCGAGTTGTAATCCGCCGTCAACCCAGCTCTTGTAGCCCTTGTATGTTTTCAAATTTTCTGCCGATTGAACGAAGCGGCGGCAAGCTTCGGCGCGCACTTCGGATGCGAAGGCGGCATGCGCTTCGCTGGCGTCGTCGAATTCGGCGACGTCGACGAACCGCGCCAGCGCGGCCAGCGCCAGACTCGGCAAGATGGAAAGATCGATGGGTGGGAACGTGGACTGGATCATGGCTGGGTTCCTGGTGTCTGATGACGCGATGTGGAACCAGCATAACTACAGAGTTCTCATTCGTCAAGAACTTCGAAGTTCTTTTTTGGGGCATGAAAAAACCGCTCGAAAGCGGTTTTATGCGGCAAGTTCTGCTCGGTCAGAGTTTGGTCATGAGCCGCAACAGTCTGGTTTCATCGGTCCCACGCTTGTCTCCGCAAAAAGTGTTCCAGGCATGGCGGAATGCTGTTTTGTCTTGTTCTTCGCTGATATGGGCTTTCCCGTTGGGTTCGACGACAAGCGACGCCGGAATGATGGCATTGAAGCCGTTGCGGGCGCGAACGGTCATGCAGAGTGATCCATCGTCCATCAAGAGGGCTTGCGAGAGTTGCGCGCTGGCTGGGTCGTTCAGGTTTTTGCGCCAGACACCAAGCACAAGTGAGCCCATGGCGAGGTGCATATTGCGGGCCTTTTCAGCGGCTGTTTCGACGGGTACGGGTGTGGGAACTGGTGCAGGCGCGGTTAGAAGACCGTAGATGTAGATGCCCAGTCCGGCGACGATGAAAAAAGCCAGGAATTTTGTTGTTGACTTGGTGCGAACAGCCCCGCAGTGTGGGCATTTCCCCGCTGTATCGGCAACTTTGCCGCCGCAGGTTTTGCAGGTTGCAAGGCTCATGTTTGTTCATCCTCCCCCATCTGGTTTTTTTTCGTTCGATAGTGCTGCAAGTCGTAAATGTCAGCCTGATTTTTTGATTTCGCTCGCGGCGGCAAGGTCGTCGAGCGTCATGAGCACAAATCGTTTCACGGATCGTTTTTCGGCCGCTGGGAGCCGTTGCACAAGGTTGGCGATTTCCTGGGTCGCATGGTCGAAATGCGGCTTTCTATAGGTGGCTTGTGGTTCGGCGACGATGAGGGGCGATTGTTGATCCGGGATGAAGCCGGACAACCAGCCGAGCGGTTTGCCGAAACAGGCTTCCAGTGTGATGGCACTTTCTTCGGAGATGTTTTGCCTGGCTCCGAGCCAGCGATAGACGGCAGTCGGCTTGGTGGACGTGACGCGCGCCAGCTCGGCTGCGTTTCCGTCACATTCGTCGTCAACAAGGCGCTGCAGTCGGTTTCTTCGCGTCTCGAAAAGCTTGTTTTGTAGATCTTCTAGGGTCATGACGACGAATTCCAACACTGGTGCGGTGGAACGGATAGACCCTTTGCGGTTCTCACGTGTTGACACAATGAGAACTCTATGGTTATGTTTCGGGCATGAATCAACTTCATGCCATCCTCATCCAGAGGCCACAAGCTGAGCGCGAGGCTATCGCCAAGCGCTGCGGAACAACGTGGCATTTCCTGCGCCGCGTGATGTATGGGCAGCTTCCGCCCAACAGCCGGCTGGCCGTGGCGCTGGAGCGCGAAACCGGCGTCAACCGCCGCGACCTGCGCCCCAGCGACTGGGGTGATATCTGGCCCGAACTGATCGATGCCGAACATCCGTGGCCGCCGGTTGCGGCGAGCGAACCCGAGGCGGCGTGATGGGATCGTCAGTGCTGTTGACCGTGCGCCGCGAACGCGGCCTCGTTGGCGAACTGCATGCGTGCTGTGGCGTCGATATTCAAAAACCGGGTCGAACACCAGCCGGCAAAAGTGTCCGGGTCGATATACGCCTTGACGACGACATGTCCATCTCGCTCGAAACGCTCTTTTCCCTTCTGCGCGGCCTCCAGCCACTTGTCGAACGTGGCGGGGAGCTTGTGGCCGTCTTTGAACAGTTTCCGCAGGCGCGCGTAATCCTCGCGCCGGTACCAGACCATGCCGACGATCCGCACGGCGGGAGTGGCTGCACGGAAGTTTTCGTTCATCACGATTCCTTTGGACATTGAAATGATGCACGCCCCGATATGGCTGGATCTTATCGACGCCGAACACCCGTGGCCGCTGGTTGCGGCAGAGATCACGCATGAGGCGGCATGAGATGAAAACGCGCTGGCTTGACAGAGACAAAGAAATTGCCGCTTTCTTGGCAGCTGTAGAGGCTGGCTTTAGACCCGCGAACGCACCCAGGCCTCGAAATCGTCGATGCCGCGCAGGAAGTTCTCTGGCACGGCTTTTGGCTCGACGCGCAGCCGCCGGGTTTCCGCAATGTCTAAGGCGGAAAGCATGAATTCGTCGCCGCTCATCGTGGCATCGGCAATCCTCGCAACAAGATCTCGCAGCAAGAGGATCTGCGCGAAGAGATACGCCGGATCGTTCGCCAGCGGTCCATTCGTAGGTTTGTTCATGCGCGCCCCTTTCGGCTCGGTTGCTGTGAGAAGCCCCGATTCTCGCCGGACATGCGGCGCGCGCCCCGTTGTCTCCGTTGCCTGCCAAGGCGACTTCGCCGCTCCTTCCAGGGTGGCTTTTTCTTTTCGTCGTGTGCGATTCCATGCCTCGCATTGTTTGGCTTTGCATTGATAACCGGAGATAAGTGATGAAATCAGGCGTTATCAAAAGCCCGAACCAGCTCACGCTGGAACTTGAGCCTGGGCTTGCCGAGCGTTACAGGTCGCTGCGCGAATGCGTCGCCACTGGTGTTTATCAGCGCGGACTCAAGCGGGTGGCCATCGATCTGGACGTGGCACCCAGCAACCTGTCGGTGCAATTGTCCGAAGACCCAAGCCGGAATTTCAGTGTCGACAGCCTCGAGCTGTACATCGAGAAGACCGGCGACATGACGCCCATCGAATATCTGCTGTCGCGCTTCTACGCGCCCGACAAGCGCGACGCCGCGATGCAAGAAGTCAAACGACTGCACGCGCAATTGCAGCAGGCCATGCAGCGCGCAGGTCTTGCATGAACCCCGCACCCCTTGGCTTTGGCTTCGCCATGCCAAAAATGCAGCGCCATGGCATCAGCGCGCAACAGCCGGTCACGGGTCCTCGCTGGCCTGGCCGAATACGGGTACGAAACGGCGCGGAAACGGAGGTGTGTGTGATTGTTGGACATAGGCAACAGTTTGGGCTTTGCATCGCGGCGAACCTTCGGTGGTCGGCATGAGCCTGCACATCACGGTCAAGGTTCGCGGGCTCGCCGGCGTCAAGGCCAGCCTGGCGCGGCTCGATGGAGATCTTCGTGGGCGCGCCATGGCGGCGGCCATCAACAAGACGGCGCAGAAAGCCCGCGCGGAGATCAGCCGGGCAGTGAGGCAGGAATACGCGGTGGATGTGGCCCGCGTGCGCAATGCCATCGAGCTGCGCAATGCTAGCGCGAAGCCGGACGGCAGCCTCACGGCCTGGGTCAACATCTTCGGATCGTCGAGCAAGCGCGGGCGATCGCTCAACCTCATCCACTTCCTGGAAACGAAGGTCTCGCTGGCCGAGCGGCGCAGGCGCGCGAAAGCCGGCACGCAGCAGCAACTGCGTTTCCGCGTCAAAAAGGGCGGCCCCTTGATCACCATACCCGGAGCCTTCATCGGCAACCAGGGGCGCACGATCTTCGTGCGCATCAACCCCGACGATCCCAAGTCGCCAATCCGTCCCCTGCAGGTCATCGACATCCAGCAGATGTTCAGCTCGCGCAAGATCCGTACCCGCGTGCTGAACAAGATCAACGCCGATCTGCCCATCGAAGTGCAGCGCGCCGTGCGCATGATCTTGGCGAGGAACGCATGAGCTGGATCAACCACGACGACGTGCTGGACCAGCTGCGAGCGGCTGGGCTCATCATCAAGGACGGTGCGCTGCAGGTCGGCACCAGCCGGCCGGTGCGCTGCCATGTGGACGGCGACCGCGAGAAGCGTGGCTGGTACAAGCTCTTCGAACTGACCCTCGGCGACGGGCGCACCCTCATCACCGGCAGCTTCGGCGTCTGGCAGGGCGACGACAATGGCGCGAAAAAAGTGCTGCTGCCGAAGACCGAGCGCAAGGCGCTCGATGCGGACCAGCTCGCCGCCATCAAAGCGCGCCAGGCCGAGGGCCGCAAGCGCGCCGAGGCCGAGCGCCAGCACGAAATCGACCGCGCAGCCGCGCGCGCCTCGCGCTGGTGGGCGCAATGCGGCGAGGCCGGCGCGTCCGGCTACCTCACGCGCAAAGGCTTGCCGCCCGGCAAGCTTTACGGCGCGCGCATCTCGGCATCCGGCAACCTGGTGGTGCCCATCCTGGACGGCGATGGACGGATCTACGGCCTGCAGGTCATCTACGACAAGCCCGTGGCCAAAGGCTCCGGCAAGCCGCGCGACAAGGACTACACGCCGCCCGGCCTCGCCAAGCAAGGCCACTGGGCCGAGATCGGGGCGCCGCGCGCGGGCCGCATCATCCTGCTGGTCGAGGGTTTCGCCACCGGCGCCAGCCTGCACGAGGCCACGGGGCTTCCCGTCATCGTGGCGTTCGACGCCGGCAACCTGTTGCCTGTTGCGCAACACATCGTCAAACGCTATCGCCGCGCACGCATCCTGGTATGCGCGGATGACGATTACCTCGCCAAGTGCGCGGACTGCGGCAAACTCACGCCCGTGGCCGCGCAGGCCTGCGCGCATTGCGGGGCGGATCACGGCAAGACCAACACCGGCGCCATGCGCGCCGAGGCCGCCGCGGTGGCCGTGTCCGGCACCTGGGTCTTGCCGCAATGGCCGTCAGAACGGCCCACCGACCGCAAGGGCCCGACCGACTTCAACGACCTGCACACCCACCCACAAGGCGGCCTGCACGTCGTGCGCGCGCAGATCGATGCCGCCCTTGCCTCGGCAGGCTGGGCGGCGGCCGAACCGCTCGAACGCGCGTCGCCGCAAAACGGGGGGGCGGGGGATGCCGGCGAGTCGCGCCCCGAGGCTGTTTCCATCCTGCCGCTGGAGCAGGTGGTGGACCGCTTCATCGCCGTCGACGACGACACCGGCGAATACGTGTTCGACACCTGGACCCGCAGCCTCTGCCGCCTCGCCAAGGTGCTGCGGATGCTCCCGGCCCGGGTGCGCGGCGACGACGTCAAGGATCACCCAACCTGGAAAAGCCGCGCCGTCTACATCGACCAGATCGGCTTCGACCCGGGCGCCGAAGATCCAAACATCCGCTGCAACCTCTGGGGCGGATGGCCCACCAGGCCCAAGTACGGCAGTTGCGACAACCTGCTGGCCCTGCTCGAGCACATCTGCAGCGGCGAGCGCAACGCCGAGCAGCTGTACATGTGGGTGCTCCAGTGGCTCGCCTATCCCATCCAGCATCCCGGCGCCAAGATGGCCAGCGCCATCGTCGTCCATGGGCCGCAGGGTACCGGGAAAAGCCGGTTTTTCGAGACCGTCGCCAAGATCTACGGCGAGTACGGCATCGTGCTCAATCAGGGCGCCATCGAAGACAAGTTCAACGCCGACTGGGTCAGCCGCAAGCTGTTCGTGTTGGCCGACGAAATCGTCGCCAACACCGAGAAGTACCACCTCAAGAACCTGCTCAAGACTTTCATCACCGGCGAGACCATCCGCGTCAACCCGAAAAACGTGGCCGCGCACACCGAGCGCAACCACATGAACCTCATTTTCCTCAGCAACGACAAGCAGCCCGTCGTGCTCGAGGGCGACGACCGCCGCCACTGCGTCATCTGGACGCCGCCGAAGCTCGATCCCAAGTTCTACGCCGCCATCGACGCCGAAATCGAGGCCGGCGGCATCGCCGCCCTGCACCACTTCCTGCTGCACGTCGACCTCACCGACTTCAAGCCCTGGACCTGGCCGCCCATGACCGTGGCCAAGCGCGAACTCATCGACGTCAGCGCCAACAGCGAGGAACGCTTCGCCGCCGAATGGATGCTCGGCAACATCTGTTTCGACGACGAAGCCGGGCCGCTCCCTGCCTGCCCCGCCGGCACCCAGCAGGTCTACGACGCCTACCTGCGTTGGTGCAAGCTGCAGGGCGAAACCAGGCCCAGGCCGCAAAACCAGTTCATCGGCTCGCTCACCAAGCGCCAGGGCTGGACGGCCGAGCATCGCGACCGCTACGAGAACCTGCACTTCATGGGCGACCGCAAGCGCCAGCGCATGGTGATCCCATCCACGCGCGACATCGCCGAGGCCGAGCTGCGCGGCGCGCCCACCGTGCCGCACCCGCCTGGAGAAACCGTCGCCCAGTGGAGTACCCGGTGTTTTTTCGCGTTTCGCAACGCGGCGCAGGTCCGCCCATGAAGCGCACGGGCGCACGGGTGAGCGCACGGGCAAGCGCACGGGTTAAGTCATTGATTTTGCAGGAAACGCACGGGCGCACGGGTTGCGCTTATCGCGCCCGTGTGCGTGCGCGTATGCATTCGAGGATGGCGCATCGAAGATTTTTTCTCGCGTATGTGCGTACCTACATACCTGTGCGCCCGTGCGTTATGAGGAATATCAAGGGCTTAACCCGTGCGCTCACCCGTGCGCTCACCCGTGCGCTTTGTCATACCCGTGCGCTTTTGCCCGGTTTCCACGTCTCGATGGGTTGAAATATGACCGAAACAGCGCAAATCCTCGTCAAAATGGCTGAATTCGCGCGTCAACAGGGCTGGAATCGCTCCACCGTCACGCGGTTGCGCCATGCCGGGCGCCTAGTCATCCGCGACGGCCTGGTCGACGTTCCAGCCAGCCTCGAACTCATCGCCGCCACCGCCGACGCCCGGCGCGACGACGTCGCCGCCCGTCACGCCGCCGCGCGGTTACAAAAAACGGAAAAACAGCCCGTTGCAGCCGTTGCGCACCCTGTTGCGCAACATCCCCATGCGCAACACGCCGTAAACGGCGCCATACCGCCGGAATCGGTGCCCATGGCCGCTTCGGCAGCCGCCCCGCCCCAGCAAGCCGCCGAACCCGACGCCACCGACAGCATCGGCGCCAGCTTCCAGGCCTCCCGCGCCATGAAGGAAAAATACCTCGCCCTGCAGGCCCAGGCCGAGTATCAACGCATCATCGGCGAGCTGCTGCCCCGCGCCGACGTCGTCGCCGCGCTCGACGACGTAGTGGCCATCGCCCGCCAGGGCCTCGAGAACTTCCCGCACCGCACCGCGCCGCGCCTGTACGGCAAAGACCTCGACGCCATCCGCGCCGTGCTGCGCGAAGACATCGCCGCCCTCATGCGCGAAATGCACGCCGACGCGCAGCGCCAGCTCACGCAGCTCACGCAGGGAGAAGCGCAATGAGCCGTATGACATCGCCCCTCGCCCTGCGCGCCTTCGCCCGCGGCTGGCGCGCCAAGCAGGCGCTCACGGTCAGCGAGTGGGCGGACGCCAACCGCGTCCTGTCCGAAATGGGCAGCGCCGAACCCGGCGCGTGGAAAACCTCGCGCACGCCCTACCTGCGCGAGATCATGGACCAGCTTTCCGAGACCTCGCCGGCCAAGCTGGTGGCGTTCATGAAGCCGTCGCAAGTCGGGGGAACCGAGGTCGGCTCCAACTGGCTGGGCTACATCATGGCGCACGCCAAGGGCCCGGTCGCCGTCGTCATGCCCACCGAGAAAAGCCTGGGCGACTGGATGACGCAGAAATTCGAGCCGATGGCGGCGGACACCCCCGCCATCGGCGCCGTGCTGGCCAAGCGCAGCAACAGCGAGGGCAACAACAGCGCCCAGCGCAAGCGCTTCGCCGGCGGCATCCTCTACGCCAAGACGGCGGGCAGCACCGCCGAACTCAAAAGCACCTCGCTGCGCTACGCCCTGGCCGACGAAGTGGACGAATACCCGCGCGACGGCAAGCAGGGCGACGTGCTCGGGCTGCTCGAGGTGCGCATCACCACCTTCCACGACGGCAAGGTCTACGCCCCCAGCTCGCCCACCGTGCGCGAGGCCAGCGCCATCGAGGAGCTGTTCGAGGGCGGAGACCAGCGGCGCTACCACGTGCCCTGCCCGCATTGCGGCCATCTGCAGGTGCTGACCTGGGGCAACTTGCGCTGGACCAGGGACCCGCGCAACACGCGCCGCGTGCAATCCGCGCACTACGTCTGCGCCGAATGCGGCGCCGAGATCGAGGAGCACCACAAGCCCGGCATGCTGGCCGAACTGGGCCACGGCGGCCAGGCGCGCTGGGTCGCCGGCGAGCCCGGCGCGCCCTACCCCAGCTACCACATCAACGCCCTCTACACGCCGCTGGGCCTCGGCAAGACCTGGGCCGAACTCGCCCAGCAGTGGCTGGACGCGCAGGACAACCCGCAGAAGCTGGTGGTGTTCGTCAACACGCGCCTGGCCGAAACCTGGGCCGACCGCAGCGCCGACATCAAGGCCAGCGTCATCGAGCAGCGCGCCGAACCCTACCCGCTGCGCACCATCCCGCAGGGCTGCCTGGCGCTCACCACGGGCGTGGATACGCAGGACGACAGACTGGAGGTCCACATCGTCGGCCACGGCCGCCACGGCCGGCGCTGGACCATCGATTACCACGTGCTGCCCGGCAACCCCGCCGACGAAGGCCTGTGGAACCGCCTGGCCGAGTACCTCAACGCCGCCGAGTTTGTCAACGCCCACGGCCGCCGCATGAAACTCGACGCCGTGGCCATCGATACCGGCGGCCATCACACACACGCCGTCTACCAGTTCGTGCGCAGCCGCCGCGTGCGCCGCTGCATCGCCGTCAAGGGCGCCAGCTCCCCGGGCCGCGCCATCCTCGGCAAGCCCAGCCTGCAGGACGTGAACTGGAAAGGACAAACCGTGAAAAAGGGCGTGGCGCTCTACACCGTGGGCACCGACGTGGTCAAGCACCTGCTCTACAACCTGCTCCACCTCGACACCGACAAACCCGCCGAGGACCGCAAGGTGCGTTTCTCCCAGCAGCTCGACAGCACGTTCTACCAGCAACTCACCGCCGAGGTCTTCAATCCCCGCCGCAACCGCTGGGAACTCAAAAAAGGCCGGCGCAACGAGGCGCTCGACACCTGGGTCTACGCCGAGGCCGCCAGTCACCACCCCGAGCTGTACCTGCACAAGTGGCGCGCCGCCGACTGGGACCGCCGCGCCGCCATGCTCGAGCCCGAAACCCAGGACGAAAGCGAGCAGCCGGCGCAGGCTTCGCCCACGCCCGTGCCGCCCGCGAAAAAACCGCCGCCTTTCGTGGGCCGCCCACCCGGCGGCTTCAAGACCCGAACCTGGTGAGATGCCCCATGACCGATGACCTGCTCGCCCGCACCCTGCATGCCATCCAGCTGCGCATGGCCGCGCGCGGCGTGCCACCGCAGCAGGTCGATCCGGTCCTGCGCGAGGTCGACGCCGAAATGCGCGGCATCTTCGGCGGCGACCGCGCCTACGTCCCCGCGCGCGGCCACGCCCTGCGCGACCACGCCCTTTGCGAGGAATACGCCAGCGGCCACGGCATCGAACGCCTGGCCCACCGCTACGCGCTGACCGAGCGCCACGTGCGCCGCATCCTGCTCAAGCACGCGGCCATCAGCCGCTACAAGGCGCCCACAAAGGACAAACCATGAGCCACGTCCAGCCCACCATCAAAATTTCCGCGCGCCTCGCCTGGTGGTTCTGGCCCTACGCCTACGCCGTCATCTACTTCGCCGCGGTCATGGGGCTGCAGCCCGACATGGCCAAGATCTACGCCAAGATGGTCAGCGCCATCCGCGTGCGCTGCAAAGTGTGATCGCCGACCAGGCCTACGCAGCCACCGAGCCGCACCGCAGGGCCTGCGAGGCTCGGGAACTCATGCGCTGGCCACTCGCCGAGCGCCGCAAATACCTGGCCGACATCCGCAAAACGCGCGGCGACGCGGCGGCGGACGCCCTGCAGGAAGAGTTGACAACCCAGTGGCGCATCGCCCATCGAAACACTGAAAAAATATCGCTATAGCGCGGACATGTTTTGCCTTAAAAATGTCCGCCGAAACCGGCAGCATGGTCGCCATGTTGCCAGCCCTCGCCAATTTCGTGCAGGGCGATGCGCTGAATCTCACCGTATCGCCCTGCACCCTTCCCGACGGACGCCTCATCAGCGCCGCCGGAGGCTGGTCGCTCAAGCTTTCGCTGCGCGGCGCCAGCACGCTCGACCTCACCGCCAACACCACCCAGGTTGACGGCGCCGGCAACTGGCTGCTTGCCGCCACCGGCGCGCAGACCGCCGCGCTCACCGCCGGGCCCTACGGCTGGATCTACACCGCGACCGACGCCAGCGGCGTGCGCGCCACCCTGTCCAGCGGCACCATCGACGTGGAGCCGGACCTCACGCTCGCGGCGGCCGGCTACGATCCCCGCACCACGGCGCAAAAGGCCCTGACCGACGCCGAGGCCGCGCTCGCCAGCTTCAAGGCCTCGGGCGGCCGCGTGCGCAGCTACAGCATCGGCGGCCGCAGCATGACGTTCGAGACCGCCGCCGAGCTGCTCTCGCTGGTGAGCTACTGGCGCGTGCGCGTGGCCAACGAAAAACACGCCGCCGCCGCCGCGCAGGGCCTCGGCGACCCCTCGAAACTTCTGGTGAGGTTCCGGTGAGCAAGCCGGGCATCCTCACCGGCGCGCGCGCCGCCCTGGCGCGGTGGATCGCGCCGCCCCGGGCGCCGAAACGCGGCGGCCAGCGCGCCTATGCCGGCGCCCAGTACGGGCGCCTCACGTCCGACTGGAACCCTCTCAACACCAGCAGCGACAGCGAACTGGTCACCAGCCTGCGCGCCCTGCGCAGCCGAAGCCGCCAGCTCACGCGCGACAACGAATACGCCCTTCGCGCCAAGCGCCTGGTGCAAAACAACGTCATCGGCCAGGGCATCGGCATGCAGGCCCAGGTCGTCAACCAGCGCGGGCGCCTCCAGGACAACATCAACACCCAGATCGAGGACGCCTGGTCCGCCTGGTGCGACGCCTCCATCTGCCACGCCGGCGGCACGCTGCATTTCCACGACATCGAGCGCCTGCTGCTGGGCGAGCTGTTCGAGGCCGGCGAGGCCCTGGTGCGCATCGTGCGCCAGCCCTTCGGCGGCGCAAGCGCCCGGTTCGCGCTCGAGGTCATGGAGGCCGATCGCCTCATCGATACCTGGCAGACCGGCTCGGCGCCGAACGGCAACGCCATCCGCATGGGCGTTGAAATCGACACCTGGGGCCGCCCGCAAGCCTACTGGCTCTATCCCACGCACCCGGGCGACTATCAGTTCACGAGTTTCGAGCCCAGCCGCTTCATCCGCGTCCCGGCCGAGGACATGATCCACCTCTACGTGCAGGACCGCCTGCCGCAGACGCGCGGCGTGCCGTGGATGCACGGCGTGCTCAAGCGCCTGCACGACATCGGCGGCTACGCCGAGGCCGAAATCGTCGCCGCGCGCGCTGCCGCCAACATCATGGGCATCGTTGAAACGCCCGAGTTGCAGGGCAGCGACGACGACCTCGGCGCGCCCGCCGAGGCTCCCCTCACCGACCTGCAGCCCGGCATCGTGCAGCAGCTGCTGCCCGGGCAAAAGTTCACGGGCTTCAGCCCCAGCCGCCCGAATCCGGCCATGGACCCGTTCATGCGGTTGATGCTGCGCGGCGTGGCCAGCGGCACCGGCTGCAGCTATGAAAGCCTCAGCCGCGACTACTCGCAGAGTAACTACAGCAGCAGCCGCCTGGCGCTGCTGGATGACCGTGACCTCTGGCGCGTGCTGCAAAGCTGGTTCGTGCGCAATTTTCGCGCCCGCATCCACCGCGAGTGGATGGAGGCCTCGGTCATCGGCGGCGAACTGCCGTTCAACGACTACCACATCAACAAGGCCAAGTACCAGGCCGTGCGCTTCCGTCCGCGCGGCTGGAGCTGGATCGACCCGGTCAAGGAAGTGGCCGCGTTCGAGGCCGCCGTGCAGGCGGGCTTCATGACCGTCGCCGATGTCGTGGCGGCCACCGGCAACGGCCAGGACCTGGAGGACGTGCTCAAGGCGCGCCGCGCCGAGCTGGACCTCATGGCCGAGCTCGACCTGCATTTCTCCACCAACGCCGCGCCGGCCAAGGTCGGCATCAGCCCCGTGTCCGTCATCAACGCCGACGTGTCCGCGCAGCAGGACGGCAGCAACACCGGCGACGCATCCGGCGCCGACGCGACCGACGCCAACCAACAGGAGGCCGCATGACAGCCGCCGCGAAACCAGCCGTCGCGCCAGCGCCCGGCGCCGATCACACGCGCAAGGCCGCGCCCACCACGCTGCCGCCGCTCACCCGCTTCATGCCGATGATGGCCGACGGCAACGCGCCGCCCGCGCTCGACACCCAGGCCCGCACCCTGCAACTGAGCTGGAGCAGCGAATTCCCCGTGGAGCGCTGGTTCGGCGACGAAATCCTCAGCCACGCCCCCGGCGCGGCCGACCTGTCGCGCCTCAACGACGGCGCGCCGCTGCTGTTCAACCACAACATGGACGACGTCATCGGCGTCGTGCAGCAGGCGCAGATCGACGCCGGCCAGCGCAAGGGCTTCGCCACCGTGCGCTTCGCCAACACGCCGCGCGGCAACGAAGTCATGCAGCTCGTGGCCGACAACATTCTGCGCAACGTCAGCTTCATGTACCGCGTCCAGGACTACCAGGACATGGGTAACGACCAGTACATGGGCACGCAGTGGACGCCAATGGAGATCTCCATCGTCAGCGTGCCGGCAGACCCCACCGTCGGTGTCGGCCGCGCCCCCGAAACCGGCGAACTGCCCGTGCGCGTCACCCGCGCCGCGGCTTCGCAAACCGAACCCACCACCACCACCGTTTCACCCACCGCGCCGGCGCCCGCCGTGCGTAGCACTTCAACCACCCAAGGAAACACCATGGACCCAGTCGTCACCCCCCAGGCGGGCACCGCAGCAACCGCCGCCCCCGTCATCGACATCAATGCCCAGCGCCAGGACGCCGCCGCGCAGGAGCGCGCCCGCATCGCCGAGATCGAGGCCATGTGCGCCTCGCACAAGATCTCGGCCGACATGCGCGCCGAAATGATCCGCAACGGCACCACCATCCCCGAAGCCCGCGGCCTCGTGCTGGTGGAGCTTGGCAAGCGTGGCCAGGCCCAGTCCCTCACCGCCAACGGCCACGCGCCCGACTTGTCGGACAAGGAAAAAGCCCGCTACAGCATGATCCGCGCCATCAACGCGGCCATCTCCGGCAACTGGAAGGACGCCGGCTTCGAGCTCGAAATCAGCAACGACATCGCCAAGCGCACCGGCAAGGCGGCCAATGGCTTCTACATGCCCACCAACCTGCCGTTCGCGGTGCGCGCGCCCTACGCCACCAGCGCCCCTGGCACCGGCGGCGCCCTGGTCGCCACCGAACTGCTGGCCGGCAGCTTCATCGAGGTGCTGCGCAACAAGGCGCGCGTCATGCGCCTTGGCGCCACCATCCTGTCCGGGCTGGTCGGCAACGTGGACATTCCGCGCCGAAGCGCCGCCACCACCACCTACTGGGTCGGCGAGGCCACCGACGTGACCGAAGCCGAAGGCACGTTCGACAAGGTTTCGCTCAGCATGAAAACCATCGGCGCCGTCTCGGTCATGACGCGCAACATGCTCATGCAAGGCACGCCCGACATCGAAATGCTGGCCCGCGCCGACATGGTGGCCCAGCTCGCGCTGGGGCTGGACCTGGCCGCGCTGAGCGGCAGCGGCACCGCCGCGCAGCCGCTGGGCATCGCCAACGTCGCTGGCATCACCTCGGTGGGCACCGGCGCCAACGGCGACGCCATCACCATCGACAACCTGATCGACATGGAAACCGGCGTCATGGCCGCCAACGCGCCCGAGGACTCGCTGGCGTATCTGTGCAACGCCCGCACCGTGGGCGCGCTCAAGAAACTCAAGAGCACGACCGGCGAATACCTGTGGGTGACCACCGCCGACATGGGCCGCACCGGCACGCCGGGCGAGATCAACGGCTACACCGTGGCGCGCTCCAACCAGGCGCGCAGCAACCTCACCAAGGGCACCGGCACCAACCTCTCCGAGCTGTTCTTCGGCGCGTGGAGCGAGCTGCTCATCGGCGAGTGGGGCGTGCTCGAGGTGCAACCCAACCCCTACGCGGCCAGCGTGGCGCGCCAGGGCGGCATCGAGATCCGCGCGCTGCAAAGCATCGACATCGGCGTGCGCCACGCCGCGAGCTTCGCGGTGATGAGCGACGCCATCACGGGCTGATGCAGCAGGGGCCGCGCCAACCCGCGCGGCCCCGTTCGCCACCCACCCCACAGGACACCGCACCATGGCCCAACCCGTCAATTTCACCGTGCGCGCCGGGTTCACCTACACCGACACTTCCGGCGAAACCCCGCGCCGCTACGCCTCCGGCGAAACCATCCGGCTCGACCCCGCCATCGGCGAGGCCGCGCACCAGCTCGAACGCACCAACCCGCCCGCGCAGGCCAAGACCCTGGCGCAAAGCGTGGAGCAGGCCGTCGAGAACGCCGTCGATCGCGTGCTGGGCATCGCCCCGGCGACCGACCCCACATCGGGCCAATTGCCGTGATCGACACCACGCTCGACGTCGCCGCGATGCTGGCCGATTTCGGCCAGCCTTGCACCTGGTCCGCCGCGCCCGGCGGCGCGCGCACGGCGCAGGCCATTCTCAACGCGCCCGGCGCCGACCTGCTCGGCGGCCAGGTCATCAGCACCGAGTACGAAATCCTCTACGCCACGGCCGACCTTCCGGGGCTGGCCAGCGGCGCGCAGTTGTCCATCGCCGGCGTGAATTACCAGGTACGCGAAATCCACGCCCTGGACGACGGCGCCACCGCCCACGCCACGCTGGAGAAGGTGTAGCCATGGCCGCCAGCATCCGTGAGCAGATCCTGCAGGCCCTGGCCGCCAAGCTGCAAACCGTGGCCACCGCGGGCGGCGCGCAGTTCTTCCGCCAGCCCGTGCTGGGCATTCCGCGCGAGCAGTCGCCCGCGCTCACGCTGGACGTGCACGGCGAAGCCATCGACCCGCGCGGCAACAGCCTGGTGGACCGGCACCTCACGGTGCGCGTCATCGCCATCGCCCGCAATCTGGATGTGTCGGCCGGCTATGCCCAGGCGGACGCCCTCATCGTTGCCGCCCACGCCGCCATCATGGCCGACCTCAACGTGGGCGGCCTGGCCCAGGCGCTGCGCGAGGAAGCGTGCGACTGGCAGGAGATGGACGCCGACGCCGCCGTGGCCATGATCCCGGCCACCTACGTCGTGCAGTACCGCACGCGCACCACCGACCTCACCACGGCCACGCCGGCCTGAAGGAACGCACATGGCCTATCAAAATCCACGCGGCGGCATGCAACAGTTCGGTCCGAACGGCGAGGCCGTCACCCTCGCGCGCGCGCAGGCCAGCAGCAACGTGCTGGCCGCCGTCACCACCGCGCAGAACATCGGCGCTGGCGGCACCACGCCCATCTATCTCATGGGCGTGCAGATCCGCACCGCGCTCACCGGCACCCTCACCATCAACGGTTTCACCGATCCCACCGGCGCCGCGGCGCCCTGGGTGCTGCCGGCCGGATCGGTCGGCGCCGTGCTGCCGCCCGGCAACGCCAGGCGCATGGAAACGGGCTGCACGATGGTGTTGTCCGTGGCGACCGATGGCCCCTTCGTCGTCGTCGATTACGAGCCCATCGGCTAAGGCGCCTGACCCGCGCAACTACCCCACCACGCAACCCCACCCAGGAGCACCATCATGTATTTCTCAGGACAAGGCAAGGTCTACATCGGCACGCGCGATGTCAACGGCAACCCGCAGGGCCTCATCTACGTGGGCAACGTGCCCAAGCTGGTGGTCAGCCCCACCGTCACCACCATCGAGCACCAGGAAGCCACGTCCGGCCAGCGCCTGGTGGACCTGC
>JAEHJW020007888.1_pt1 | contig 22826 bp, 33 predicted proteins | sample 9271431 | NCBI WGS metagenome assembly JAEHJW02 | reverse complement strand
ACAAACACACTTGGGACACTTATATGATTAAAGGAAAAATAAGACGGCTCACGCCCACGGAATGCGAAAGGTTGATGTCGTGGCCCGATGGACACACGAAGTACGGCGTGAACGAAAAAGGAGAAAAAGTTGAAATCTCGGACTCACAAAGATACAAAATGTGCGGCAACGGAGTGGTGAGTAAGGTAGTCGAATCCCTCCTCAAAGCCTTGAAAGGAAAGGATGAATATATATAGACATCTTCATCGCGAAATGGTACAATTACTCTAATGAAATATATGATTGGTCGTCTAAGATTTAAGCTAAGAAAACTAGGCGATTATGTAATCGAAAAGACGATAGTAAAATTGTTTGAAATAGGATACAAGAATAGCGGATTGGCGGCGGAAATGCACTATTTCAAGAACGTTATCGAGTGTCAGTTAGAATCAAAGATAAGCTCAATCGTAATATCAAACATAAATAGTGTAAGAAACGAGATAATTGACGAAACAAAAAAGAATGACCTCGCGGAGATGAAGTTGAGAATTGAAGCATCGAATATAATGGAAGAAGTTATAAGTAAAATTATAAAAACAAAATGAAATACCTCACTCTTCTCCCAATTTTAGCAGTAGCAATCCTCGCAGGTTACGCTCTCTATGTTCACTTCCATCCAGTAGAACAGCCCAAGATTGAAGTTGTTGTGCCTGAAATACGAACACCCCAGAAGACCGAAGTAAAGCCCCTCTATGTAGACCCAAAATACGAATGTAAAGGAGTATGCAAATAAAAATATGTTAAAAAGTTCTCGCAAACCAAGTAAAGAGATTCAACAGAAATTGTTTGAAAACATTTTGAAGCATTTTAGATTCGAAGGTGCTAATATGTTATTTCCATATAAAGTTAGTTTTTGTGAGCGTAAGTTTGCGAAAATTGAGGCAAAAGACATACGAAAAATAATAAAATATGTCCAAAACTGAACTCATTATCCAATTATCAAAGTTAGTATTAGGAGTGTTGGCTATCTTGTACCTAATAAAAGTCGTAAGTTTGCTCGAAATAATTGCTAAATAATATGAATACACTAACTTCCATAATCGCTCTTTTGCAAGTTGCCTTAGTTCTTGTGTCTAATCCCGTATATTCAACGGATTTAACGTATAAGGCACAAGCGGATAGTTTTATTGGTCAGGCGATGCAACTAGCAAACAAAGCAATTCTTGAATCGCAAACAGCCCCATTACAAGTTGCTCAACCAACGCAGAATGTGGCTATGGGTGGAACAACGGTAGATGTTGTTCAATCGATTAAGAAATGCACCATTACTTCTAAAGACGCGAATAATCCTGACAAGTGGAAATCAAATATTAGTTGGAGTTCTGATGGGCTTCCCAAAGAAATTGAAGGAACGGTCTACGGTGTTATAGGAAATAACGCCGGAATCCCCGTCTACTCAAAGTTTGGCTCAGTGTCTACTGCGTCTGGTTCAATGAGTGAAATATCGGGTTCTTCTTCATTCAAAATAGTATTTGATGACGGAACGACTTGTTCTAACTAATGATTTGTAAGAAGTGTAATTGGGAATATCCTGACGAGGAATATTGCGCGAATCCTAAGTGTTTGCTTTACACGATAAAAAAGATTGAATACCCATCAACGGGGGGAACTAAAACCTATTTAATTGGAATGAAATATCCCTTTAATGGATATTCTGATTACATAGTTTTAGGTCAAAACGCTACGGTTAAACGCGCGGTAATATCTACCATAAAATTAGCGTTCAATATTTTTAAGCATCCGATTCAGGGTTCAATAAATTGGCTCGCGGAAGTATACGAAGCGGAATACGAAAAATATCAAATAGAAGAAAGAAAACTAAGCCGAAGTTCTAGGGAGATTTTAAGGGTAGGAAGAATTCTCGCGAAGACAGAACGCCAACTCAAAGCAGTATGGTGTATTGTGATGTTTTGGGAACTAGACTTTGCGTATAGATACAGAGGACAGGACATTTTCTCCCTCTTAAACAAAGATAATCTTATAAATGTGCGTAAAGAAGTAGAGAGATTATTTGAGATAGGAATGAGCAGAGAAACTAAGGGATTAGAAAGTAAGTGGAAAGTTTTTAAGTGGGCATTGAGAATTGTATTACTCGTTCCGAGCGTTAAAAGAACTATCAAGCAGTTTTTATCAGAATTAAACTTAGAAGAAATAAAACCTGACATAAACGATTTGTATTATATGTCGAGGTATTTTGATTATAATTTCTGTGGGCTTCCTTATTTAGTGAGAAAAGAATGGAAAAAACAGGAAGATGAAACCTACATTGTTCCTACAATAAAACCAACGGAATACTGCAACGTCCAAGTCCTTCCGAATAAGTTTTTCTTTGAGTTAAACGAGGAAGAAATGGAACAGATGCTCGAAAAAGTAAAAGGTCGTCTAAGAGAAGAATATAAAGAGAAAAAGGTTTACGCGACTACTTAAATGTGTTAATATATTACCAATGGAAATACTCTTGTTTGCGATAGGAATAGTGATAGGAATGATGATTAGGGATATAAAGTTTTTCACGTTAGAACAAGTAGAAAAGTTAAAAGAAAAACTAGAAAGCGGTGGTAAGGCTCAGTTTTTAGAGCCAATGAGCGCGAAAGAAGCATTTAACGAATCAGAAACATTAGACGAGTTTATAAAGAAACAAAAATGAACGAAATATTTTCCAAAAAAGAAGGGTTAGACAAGATAATGAAAGGATTGGATTCTTCTGCTGATACGGTAGGAAGCACAATGGGTCCTAAGGGAGCGAATATTTACATAGATGACCTTTATGTTCCGAGAATAGTAAATGACGGCGCAACTATTTCGAGACACATTACTTTCAAAGATAGATTAGAAAATGCTGGAGCGTATGTGATTAAAAACGTAAGCGGGCAACAGAACGATGATGTTGGTGATGGCACGACTACCGTAGTGGTTCTTACTCAGGCAATCATTCACGAGGCATTGAAGCGTCCCGAAAACGCTATGACGATTAAGGAGTCATTAAAAACGGCGGGCGATAAAATACTTAAAATCCTTTCAAAGAAATCAACAAAGATAGATAAGGGAGACGTTGAACGAGTGGCTTTGATTTCAGCAGAGAATAAAGACTTGGCAAAGATGATTGCTGAGATTATAGATAAACTAGGAGAAAAGGCAGTTATTAACGTTGAAGACTCAAAAACATTCGGAACTTCTTATGAAATTGTAGATGGATTCGAGATTCCTTTTGGGTATATGGCTCCGTACGCTCCATTTGGGAAGATTACTTATGACAACGTTCCCGTTCTTGTGGTAGAGGGAAAGATAAACAACCCTTGGGAGATTGACGGCGTAGTAAACAAACTAGCCGAGCAAAAAATGAGGTCGTGTGTAATTGCGTGTGGAGATATAGAAGACGCGACACTTGGGGTATTGGGTATCAGCAAAGTCAAGGGCTTATTTGATACTGTTGTGGTAAGAATGAACCCCGAAGAATTGCAGAATATCGCGGGGGCAACGGGAGCAAAAATGGTTTCTCCCAATACCGGACTTACGTTCCAAAACATCACAGTTGAAGACCTCGGAAGAGCGAGGAAGATTGTTTGTGATGCTAATAAGACATTGGTAATGTCAGACAAGAAAGTAGCTCTAACATATTCCAAGCAAATTGAGGAAATGGCTGAAAATGAGCCAAATATGTACTTGAAGAAGAAGATTGAGGATAGAGCGGCGAAAGTTAAGGGGGGGGTGGCAGTGTTAAAGATAGGCGCACCAACTGACTTAGATAGGGAGTATCTTAAACTAAAAGCAGAAGACGCGGTTAAAGCAGTTCACGCAGCACTTGAAGAGGGCGTTGTCGAAGGAGGGGGAATGACACTATGGAGAATTGCACAGGATATAACCCCAAAGACGATTGGCGAAGAGATACTTAAAAAGGCTCTCATCGCACCCTTGAAGAAGATTATTGAAAACGCAGGACAGGATTATTCTGAGGTTATCTTAGGACTCGGAGATGCTGAGAAACAAGCGAAAGAAATGAATCGAGGAGAGGAAGAATTACTGGGTTATGACGCTCGAAATGACTGCTATACAAATATGTTAAAATGCGGTATAATTGACCCTAGTAAGGTAGAAAGGTGTGCGATTGAAAACGCAGTAAGTTCAGCAAGTATCTTTATTACCACTAATGCAGTAATAACCTTAACCGATGAACCCAAATAAGTTCCAATACAACGTAGAATTGACCGTCCCTAAAAAGATTGCCACGTTCAAGGACAAGAAAACGGGGGTGAGTTCATTCTATCTTCCCTTTAAGTTCCTTGATGGAAAGAATGGCGCAATTACTATCACGAGATTAGACAAAGAAGACTTTAAGCCGATAGATATAGTAAAAAGTATTCAAATAAACTTCCCTGACTAATGAAAATAGAACCACGAGAGAATATAGTTCATTTGAAGATAGACGAGGCTAAGGGAATGGTACTAGACACATCGAGCAGGGCGAGCGCAGTAGAGTTCGGAGAAGTTATAAGTGTAGGAGAAGGGGTCAAAGAGCTTAAAAAGGGAGATTGCGTGTTTGTTAAAGCCTGGGCGATAGACATAGTAAATCACAAGGACGTTAAATACCATTTTGTGAACGTAAATACCGGAGGAATCCTCGCTATCGTGAAATGACCTGTGATAATCAAAGCCGTTGCCACAATATAGTAGAGATAGGACAGGATAGTAATGCGTTAAGGTGGTACTGTACAGAATGTAAGAATGTTGGTGTAATAAGAAAAGACCCATTTAAGGGAGTTCCAGAAAAACGAGAATACGCGAGGATTTGTAGGAAAGACATCCTCCAGGGAAAAGATAACCTGTTTTATCGGTATTACCCACAACACATTAGGACGTAATTGTTAGTAATTGTAAAGTACATTATGCCAAAAGGAATAAAGGGATTCGTAAAAGGAGTGTCTGGTAATCCCAATGGAAGACCAGAGGGCAGTAAGAACAAGGAAACCCTACTTAAAGAAGAGCGTAGGGCTATATTTGATAGAATGGCATCAGAAAGGTGGGAAGAGATTATTTCTCAGTTGCCTCCTACTTATATCGCAGACCAATTTATCGGTAAATCTGCTGACAAGGTTGAGCATAGCGGAGAGATTAAAACAGGAACACTATCATCTGAAGCAATAGCATTAGCCGAAGAAGAGTTAAAAAAGAGGATAACGAATGAATGATAAGGAGAAATACGCCAGTACGCAGTCAATACTCCTTTTTCTCAATTCCTATGGTATTACGAATGACCAGGGACAGCCGTTAGACTTCAAAGACCACGCATTTTTAATAGACGTATATAGGGATTTTAGTCCTAAGCAAGCGATTCTTAAAGCAGCGCAGATAGGGTTTAGTACGACAGCGAACATTAAGGCATTATGGCTTGCGAAAAATAAGGGAATGGATATTATCTATACCTTACCGAGCGCGAGTGATATTAAAGACTTCGTAGGTGGTAAAACAAATCGTTTAATAGCCAATAATCCTATTTTTCAAGAATGGACAGTAGACAAGGATTCGATTGAACAGAAGCAAGTAGGTAATAATATAATCTACTTCAGAGGCACCTGGACTGAAAGAGCCGCCATCGCTATTCCGGCAGACCTCTATATCTCAGACGAAACAGACAGAAGCAAACAAGAAATCGTAGCCCAATACAGAACTCGATTACAACATTCTCAATACGGTTGGGAGTGGTATTTCAGCAACCCATCAGCCCCTGGAGTTGGAGTAGACAAACATTGGCAATTATCAGACCAAAAGCATTGGTTTATTAAATGTGAGTCTTGTTCTCACGAATGGTTTATAACAATGGATAATATTATGTACAAAGAAGGCAAGCCCTACTTTGGATGTATGAAATGTAAGGCTGAGCTTAATCGTAGAAAAGGAAGATGGATAAAAAAGTTCAACGACAAAGAAGTAAGCGGATATTGGATTCCACTTCTTATTAACCCCAGAATCTCAGCAGAATATGTCTTAAACAAGAAAAAGGAGTTCAGCGAAGAACAGTTTGCTAACTTCGTATTGGGACAGCCTTACATTGGAAGGGGTAATATTCTCAATAAGAATATGTTTTTCCAAAACCTTGTTTCGAGTGTTAATCCTCAGGATAGCAGACCAATTATAGGCGTAGACACAGGTAAGGGGATTAACTATGTAATAGGTAATAAATACGGCTTATTTCATTTCGATAAATGCGATAGCTATGCGCCCCTAGAGAATCTATTAAAGCGTTGGTCTAATGCAATTATGATAATAGACCAAGGGGGAGACATCATCGGACCCAGACAGCTAAGAGAGAAATATCCAAATAGAGTCTTCTTGTGTTTCTTTAGACAGGACAGAAAGAACGATGAGTTAGTGAATTGGAATGATAAAGACGGAACAGTAACTGCTGATAGGAATAAGATGATTCAGCTTATGGTAGATGAGTTTACCGAGAAACGAATACCCATTTATGGCTCAGAAAGCGATTGGTGGGATGTATGGAGCGAAATGGCGGGAATGTACAGAACTCAGGAGGAAAATGCTCTAGGAGTTCCGGTATTTCAATGGAACAAACCTCCTAGCGGAAGGTGTGATTATCCGTTTGCTATTGTGTATTGGAGAATTGGAATGTCGAGATTCTTAGAAGAAAGTTCAACATTCCACGAACCTTCAAATCAAGACATTGGTTCAAGAGGTTTAGATGTGTTGCCGAACGATACTGCCTTCTTACCGAAGTGGTAAAAACATAGCAATATCCCCATAGAAAGAAGCTCTAGTTGGGTTATTATTGGTGTATAAATTATGGCGATTTTAAGCACTCCTGAGGCAAGTCGTGGGGTTCTAGGTGCGATTAAGGGCGCACTTGGACTTTTTGACGAAACCAATAAGGCTCAAAGCGTTACTGAGGTCTCTAAACAAACTCCTGCAGACGAATACGAATCTACTCTTACTGAATTAGAAATCATTGAGCTAGTTTCTCAATGGAAAAAGTCTTACGCGACTTACTATCAAGATATAGATAAATCCCAGCAGTTAGCGTTTAACTATTGGATAGGTAATCAAAAGGCTGACGAGGGTACGCAGATGAGAGATGCTTCTAATACGGTTATAGACAATCTTATCTTTGAAGCTACTGAGACGTTTTTGCCCATTGCTACGAGAGCCAACCCTGACCCGTTAGTTTCATCAGACCCTTCAGATATTGGTCAAGAGTTAGCCAAGAACATTAAGACTTCATTAGTTCATTGGGCTGATAGCCAGAAGCTCCGAAGAAAGTTAGCCAAGATGACACGTCATTGGGCGTTGTATCGTTTAGGAGTTATTAAGATTTATTGGGATTCTCGCTGTAAAGAGATTAAATGCGAGGTTATAAACCCTCGCAGGATGATTTTTGACAGAGATGGCTACATAGACGAAGGAGGAAGGTTTGCCGGAGAATATGTAGGAGAAAAGAAACAAGCTACCGCGTATACATTGGCGGAGATGTTTCCCAAGCAGAAGACTCTTATCGAGGAAAAAGCCCACAAGAAAATGGGTACTAAATTAGAGTATTTTGAATGGTGGTACAAGGGTACTGATACGTTTTACACCTTGGAAGACCAGTTACTTGGAAAGTACAAGAATCCTAACTGGAACTACGATGGTAAGGAGGTTACTGTTGACCCCGAAACGCAAGCAGAATCTACACAGGAGTTTCAAGGTACTAATCACTTCAAAGAACCCCAAGCTCCGTATGTGTTTTTGAGTGTCTTCTCAGCCGGACTTCATCCTCACGATGATACCTCTCTCATTATGCAGAACATTACCATTCAAGATATGGTAAATCGTAGGTGGAGGCAGATTGATAAAAACGTAGAGGGTATGAATAACGGTATGGTGGTATCAGGAACTGTATTTACCGAGGAACAAGCGGCTCAGGCGGCTTCAGCACTTCGTAGGGGCGTGGCTATTAGAGTTCCTAGTGGAAAAGTCGGAGATGCCGTTCAAAGGTTTTCAGCTCCTGCTTTGCCTAATGATGTATTCAACTCACTTCAAGACGGACGCTCAGAGCTTCGTAATATCTATGGAACTTCAGGCTCTACTCCCGAAGGCGTCCAACAGGAGAAATCTGTCAGAGGAAAGATTATGGTCAGCCAGCAGGATTCTTCGCGTATTGGCGGAGGAGTTACTGAACACATCGAACAAGTAGCAGATGCGGTTTATAACTGGGTAGTTCAGATGATGTACGTCTTTTATGACGAAGAACACTTTGTAACTTCAGCAGGTATGCAAGGTGGAATGGAACTGATTAGCATAAAAAACGACAAGTTTCCGCTTCTTAAGACGCTTACTATTACGGTTAAAGAAGGTTCTCTTATTCCAAAAGACCCACTTACCCAGAGGAACGAAGCTGTTGATTTGTGGAGCGCGGAAGCTATCGACCCGCTCAACTTCTATAAGAAACTAGATTTCCCCGACCCCGCTCAGGCAACAAATCAGCTTATCTTGTGGCAGATGCTTAAAAAGGGTGCAATTCCTCCGCAAGCATATCTTCCTTCGTTCTCGGTTGCTACACAGCCCGCAGGACTTCCTCAACCTCAGGGAGTAGGCGGTCCCGCAGTAAATCCCCTACCAGAAGGACAAAGCACGGGAGTTCAAGCCCCACAGCCAGGAAGTCAGGAAGCGGTAGGCGCACAGTCTAAACAATTACTAGGAAATATCCCCATATAATTCATATTTAATCAAGGTACAATATCACTATGAAACTCGAAGAGAAAAAGGAGAAAGTTGCGAAGAAAATGAAACAATTTAAGCACTCATTGAAAAGGGAAAATATTTCTTATGGAGAACTTGCTGAAATGCAACATCCAAAATACCGCAAACATCTTATGAAAGACGCGGGAATGGCGGAGGCGGCTGGAATACCCGAATCAGAGTTTAGAAAATACCAAAAATAGTATGTCTAAATCTCTCGAAGACAAAAAAGAAAAAATAGCCCGTAAAATGGCGTTCGAGAAAGATGAACGAAAAGGGATAAAGGAATATAAGAAAGCTAAAAGAGAAGCGGAAGGTAAGGAAAGAAAGACTTACGAAAAGATTTTACCAGACGAGGAAAAACACTTAAAGAAATTAAAAAGAATATGAAACTAGAAGAAAAGAAAAAGAGAATGGCGGCGAGAATGTATATAGAACATCTTCCATCAAAAGTTGGAAAGAAGGGGAGGGGATTTACTCCCAAAGAAACGTATGAACGTGAAGCGTCTGAATTGAAGCGTGGGGGTTATAAAGGTTCAATAGGTTGGAAACATCTATCAAATAAGAGTGGAGAAGAGAGAGGTGATGTGCGGGGCGCGCGCGAGCATCTTAAAAAATTAGGAATCAAGCATAAAGAGGCATATGTAGAATCCGCTACTCACAAAAAGGGCGATTGGATGGTTCACTATAAATAACTATGCCAAAGTTCCTAGAATCAAAACTCAAAAAGGAATATGGAGAAAAATCAGATATTCCTTATAAAGTAATGAATAAGCTCGGCTATATGAAAGGAAACAAGGAAACCAAGAAAGGAAAGGTCGCTCAACGTAAGCACGAAATGGCGAAGAAAATGAAATAATATGGAACACGAATCGTTAAAAGAATGGCAAGAGTCTCATCAGACTTCCAATCCAAAATTAGCGAAAAAGCACGGCGTAAAATTGAGAGAAGAACACGAAAAGGGCGAGTCTAAGCTCAAAGAGAAAAAAGAGCATTTAGCAAAAAAGATGCACGGCAAGATGAAAGAAAAGTGGACAGAGGGTCATAGGGCGGGAAGTATGAGTTATCTCGGTAGAAAATAACAATCGCCATTTCTCTTAGTCTTATGGAATAAAGACTTCGTAAACTAACACAAGGGTTCTCTGGTTATCCCTGCCGAAAGGTGAAAACTGTGTAATATGTTGATAAATGGAAAAGAAGTAGACCTCAATGCTCCTGCGTTTGGACCGGAAGCTATGAAAGCAGACGGACAACCAGAAGCACCTAAGGAAACCTCAGTAGAGGAACCTAAGGAAGTTGAGAAGGAGTCGGAAGTTGTTGAACCCTCAGTAGAGGAAAACAAAGTACCGTATTCAAGGTTTAAGAAGTACCACGACCTTGCGAGAGAAGCCCAAGAGGATGCTCTTAGGTGGAAATCAGAGGCTGAGGCACTTCGCCACGTTAGAGAGGAGAAACCTGAACCCGCGAGTGAATTGCCCGATTATTGGGTAGAGATGTACGGAGATTCTGATGCATCAAAAAAGGCTTGGGGGATTCAGCAAAGACAGAACGAGCAACTTAAACAAGAGGCATTAGAGGCAGCCGTTTCCGCAGTACGAGAAGAGCGCGAAAGCGAATCTATCCGTGTTGAAGAGAACGTAACGAAGATTGACCAAGATATGGAAGCTCTATCCGAATATGTCGGAAGAGAACTTACAGAAAAGGAACAAACTTCCCTGCTCGATATAGTTGACGAATACACCCCAAAGGATGATAACGGAAACTATCTCGGTTCTATACTTTCGTTTGATAAGGCTTGGGAGATATACGAACTTAAAGAACAAGCAAAGTCAGCACCTAAAAGACAGGCACGCGATTCAGTTGCAAGTTTAAGCGGTTCTAAGTCTCAGGGCGAAACGAGTATAACGGATGAAAAGAATAAAAATTGGAATCCGTTAGATTGGAACGCCTATAAGAAGAGAGTTTAGTAGTAAGTTAAAAATTAAATTAATCAAAATAATACAACAAAATGGCGTTCAATAACGTAGTTGATACCATTACGCTGGAAGAAATAATTCCTCGCGTAGTTGATACTGTTTTGAGAAGTAACACGTTTGCTACCAAGATGCTTTCTAAGACGAAGCGTTTTGGCGCGGCAACGATGGACTTCCCGATTAACTCTAGTCGCTTTATGGGGTTTGCCTCATAATAGAAAATCGGCTCTAATACACGGCAAAGTTCCCAAGAGGCGAAATCCGCAAGGATTAGCACTAACGGATAATGCCGACCAAGCACATTGTAATTCAAATAGGAACGTGATATATTGAAAGTATGGATAAAAACACACTTTCGTATATGGCTGGGTTTTTTGATGGAGAGGGTTCAATAAACATCTCCTGCAGAAAAAGAAAAACATTCAACGCCGAACATACTTTAAGGGTAGCAATAGGACAAAAAGACGGAGCAACCCTTGATTGGATAGTTGATAATTTCGGAGGAAATGTTTGCATCGTAAGAAGAGACGGTTCTTTTTTCTGGTACTGCAGTAATAAGAAGGCGTATGATTTTATAAAAATTATATATCCATTTCTTAAGTATAAAAAACCCCAAGCAGAAATCGCTTTAACGTTTTATTCTAAGATGCCATTGAATAAAGAAAGGAAAAGAATCTCAATGGAAGAAGTAGAGCGCAGAGAAAGAATAAGAAACGAATTAAAGAGGTTACATAAATCCTTTTTGAAATCACAATACGCAGGTTCAACGACTAAACGAGCTGACCCGAAAGGGATGTAATAGTCTGAACACTATAGAAATATAGTGAGAAATATCCGAAGCGGTATTTCCCGCCGAAAGGCGAGTAACAAAATTGTAAGTATCAAGTTGGAACGGCGATTCAATCCTTTTTGGGCTTTGACGCTCTTCCTACGAGTTTCACGGACACTCGTGTACTCTTGAAGTACAATCCTAAGTTCGTTGCGGCTAACGTAGCACTTGCAGGAACTGACCTTATTGCAAACAACACTAACGCAAAGGTTCTTGACCTTACGAAAGTGGAAATGCAATCAAGGGCGCAGGACTTGGCAGATGGACTTGGCACGATGCTTTGGTCAGATGGAACGGGTAACGGCGGTAAGGATGTGCTTGGCTTGGCGGCGGTAGTTGACAACGGTAATACCGTTGCAACCATCGGCGGTCTTGCTCGCGCTACTTATGCAACACTCAATTCAACGGTAACTGCTGCTGCTACGCTTTCATTGGCGACAATGAGGACGTTGTACAACAACATCGCTGATGCGACTGTTGCACCTACTCGCGCATACTCGGACTATCCGACTTGGGCGTTGTTTGAACAACTCCTCCAGCCTCAGGAGAAGATTTATAAGGAAGTGAACATTGTTCCTAATTATAAAGGTTATGAGGGCTTTGCAGGTTTGATGTATGCAGGTATGGAAATCGTACCTGATAGGAAAGCAACGACAGGTCAGATGGTTTTCTTGAATGAGAACTTCCTCGATTTCTACGGTTTAGACGCAGACCTCGAAGCATTTGAGGGTGCGAAGAAAGTAGACGTAGCAGGAAAGCTCTTTGCGGGCAACCAGTATAACGAAGTCGGGAACCTCGGTTTCTACTGGACCGGTTTCATCAAGGTCAACACCCAGTTTGCGTTCAACAGCTTCATTATCCTCGCGGGTAATCTTTGCACGGACAATCCGCGCAGACACGGCAAGCTCACGGGCGTAACGCAGGTTTAATCAATAGGTCAAACTTTACTAACAACCTATGGCACAAAATCTTGGCGACTATCTGAATGAAGTAAAATACATCTTGAATGTAGGAGTATACGCTGGAACTGGCGCACCTACGTTCACAGCGAAACAGGGGTCAATCTATATCAGAACTGATGGTTCATCTTCTTCAACGAGAATGTACATCAATACTGATGGGGCGACTACTTGGACTTCATTCACTACGGCAGCATAAAGGTCAATCAATCAATTAAATCAATTAAATGTCCTCAATTAAACATAATATTTCGGTGTCGCCGCAGGATGTATACAACATCTCGACCACGACACAGGGAACAGACCTCGGCGCATACGCAACGACTGGAGACGGTCGCGTATTCCGATACTGTAAAGTTGGTGGTGCTACTCTCGTTCCTGGAACGGTAGTACAGGCACCCGTAGAAGTAACCGCAAACCAGAATCTCACTCTTGTAGCGGCTTCTGCTGGCGCGAAATCACTTACCTTTGCCGACTCACTTACAGTTGCTGCTAATGCTCTTACGGGCGGTTATGTGGCTACTACGACTGGAGCTGGTTATGGGTATCAGTATAAGATTTCAGGCAATGCGGCTTGCGCGGCTTCATCGCTCACGGTAACGTTGGAAGACCCGATTGTTGTGGCTCTCACCACGGCAAGCAGGGCTGACGTTACAGCATCACAGTTCAATGGAGTTATCATCAATCCTACAACCCAGACGGGAACCCCGCTTGGCGTTGCAGTAGCGGCGATTCCTTCAGCGAGCTTCGGATGGATTCAGTCGCACGGTCCTGCGAACGTTACGGCTTCAGGAGCTTTGACGGTTGGACTTGCGGTTGCTCCGTCTGTCGGAACTGCGGGTAACGTTGTTCTCTCTACGTCTGCTATTACGACTCCGGTAATCGGTGTTGCAGTAACGGGTGTTGCGGCGAACGAGTCAGGCTTGGTGTTCTTGGAAATAGATTAGTTCTAAGAAGCATTAGACCCCTACGGGGGTCTTTTGTTTTACCTTAAAACGTGTTATACTATTACAAATGAAGCTCTTGGTCGATAGCTTAAATAAATCAACCAATTAAAACATATACACTATGAGTAGTTTTCTCGATGTCAAAGAGGGTCTTTACGACCCGTCAAAAAGATTCGCATTTACCAATATTACAGATGAGCCTTTTGTATCAGCGTGGGATGGTCAGCCGATTACCGTTCAGCCAAGTCAGACGATAGAACTGACCCATCATTTAGCGGTTAAGTTTACAGGAGAGTTAGTAGACAAAATTATGATAGGTTCGGCAAAGATGGATGAGTTACAGAAAAATCAACCGTATTTCCGCTCTCCTCACGGAAGTTCTCTAGGAGTTCCCGCCGCCAGAAAGGTATGGGAAGACCAGATTCTTCGCGAGCTTCAAGTAGATGAAGAAAGCCCAGAGATTCAGATAATGAGAGCAAAGATTCGTGAAGAAGTAATGAACGATATGAAAGCAGAGCCAGCGTCTAAAGAAATCCACGCCACTCAGGGAATAGAAGAGTTTGCAGATGTTCGCAAGGTTGAAGTCAGGGTAGCCAAGAAACCTCTGAAAGTTAAAACAATCAAAGTAGCAAAGTGAAGTTACTAACCCCTCAATCGGTAAAAGACCTAAAGTCCCAAGACCTTGCGAGGGGTATTTTGCGTGCTAAGGAGACTGAAGATGCAATAAAGAAAATAAACCAGCGCAGGGCTGAAGCTGAAGTAAGTTTTAATTCTGCGCTGGCGAGGAATAGAGAGTTATGGGCTAAAGAGGAACAAGACCATCAAAAGAGAAAGACTGAATTACAGTTTGAAATAGATACATTAGAAGCTAAGAGGCTTAATGCGTTAATACCGATTAACATTATTAAAATATCAGCAGAGGATAAGATGAAAGAGGCTACTGATTTCTTGACTGGGCTTAGATTAAGAGAAAGAGTTGTTGAGGAAACCACCGAAAGATTAGAGGATAAATTAGACGAGGTGGGAGAAAGAGAAATCACGGTCAAGAATAAGGAAAAAGAGCTTTTATTAAAACAACAGGGAATCGAAAGACAAGAGGAGAATCTTCGTTTGAATAACGAGCGTTTAACTGAGCAGATGAAAGAACATCTCGTTTTGAAGCAAAATGCTATTACTAATATAGAGGAGAGGACTAAAGAAGTAGTCTTAAAAGAACGCTCATTAGAGGCTAAAGAGCAGTTAATTCAACGTAATTTGAAAGCAATAAAGGATAAGGAGAAGCAATTATCTGATGAGCGCGGAACGCTTGATAGAGCGTGGAAAGAGCTTGAAAGGATGAAAGGAATATCCCCATAGAAGAATGTATCGGAGATACTATAATTGAGGTATGAAAAATCAATTTGGTACTCCCATTTCTGCCACCGCAACAGGCTCAACCTCAGCAGTTGCTACGGCTACCGGAGTGGCATTAAAGACAATTTACATAACTGATATTTCAGCAAGCTCTGATAAATCTGGTTCTATTATTCTTGTCAAAGACGGAACTACGGTAATTTGGCAGGACATTGTTGGGGTTGGTAATTATAGGATGAACTTCATAACCCCACTTAGGGTTTCAATAGGAGCAGACGCTTCAGTTACCATAGACGGTACGGCAGCCGCAAAAGCCAATATTTCTGGGTTTGTATTAAATAATTCTTAGTTTATGGCGTACCGCTTGGACCCCTATGATAACTCAATAGTGGTGAGCGGCTTTGAGAACGGAATTGCTGATAATCCGTTTGATGGTATTTCTGATATGAAAAATGTAAATATCATATCAGTCCCAGGAGAGGCGAGTGTAAACTTTTCTACATCTAGCAGGACTCCTCCTATTATTACTAATGCTTCAGCCGCTAATTTATTTGCGGCAACTTCAGATGTGTTTAGTTCTACGGGTTCGACTGGTTTAGAAAACGGAATGTGCATTTCATTCTCAGTTCTAAACGGTCTTACGGGGTTTGTTATAAATACTCCGTATTGGGTTACAAATGTCGGCATCAATGGACCTGGAACGTTTAGACTCTCATTGAACTTTGAAAGAAGCTCTACGCAGAGTTATACATTAGCAGGAACTGGTACATTCTCGACTTACAATATGTCTACTCCTAAGCATTTTGTAAAAGAGCTTGGACTTGTTGCAGTAACTAATGACGCCTCTTATTGGATGGTAGATTCTGCTGGGCTTGTGTGGACTAACAGATTAACTACTACAAGTGGATATTGGATTTACACGGGAAACACGGTAGGAACGGCAAATGGTAACGGATTAGTAGCATACGCGGGTTCAGACTCCTCGGCATATATGTTTGTGTTTGAAAATAGCAGAATAAACTACACCCAGACTTGTACAAGTTCAGCGTCTACCGCCGTGTCTTGGGTGTATGGTTGGAAGCCTTTAGACGGAACCACGACTAATGCCGCAGGATATTTGAATACCGGAGCCTCGATTAACAACTCACACGAAGCAATGCTAATGCCGAATGGTCAGGTTCAATATTGTGATGCTAACTTTATAGGACGATTCTATCAAGCAAGTCTTCTTCCTGGGGCGACTACGTTTAATCCCACGACAAAAGCAAGTTATGTCTTTGACCAAAATCCTATTCCATCATTGGGAGATACGGCACAATGTTTGACGTATATGGGAACGAATACGTTTATAGGCGGAAGATATAATATCATTTATGTATGGGATGGATTTTCTACGACTTATTCATATCAGATTTTCCTTGCTGAGAGTAACGTAGTAAAGATGGTTACCGTTAATACTAATACCTTTATTCTCGTAGGAAATAGAGGAAGAATCTATGTAACCAACGGCGCACAGGCTCAGCTTTATAAGAAAGTCCCCGACCATCTTTCAGGAACAGTAGAACCGAACTTTATTTGGGGTGGATTAACCTCAGTAAAAAACCAACTCTATTTTGGATGTTATGCAGTAGACAACGCAAGTGGGACGGCACTAGACTTCTATGGAGGACTTTGGGCTATTGACCTTGATACTAAGGCAATCAGATTAACCAATAAACTTTCCTACGGAGCGTATACGGGTTACGCTTCAGCTCTTATTCCAAGATATTTCGTTAATGTTTCTAATGTTGGAGCTGGTTTACTTATCGGTTGGAATACCGGACAGACTAACATAGCAGGAATAGATACTACGGTAGCCACTCCGTATACGGGTTCACAAGCCACAATAGACTCAGACCTCATTCCGATAGGCACATTCCAAAAAACAAGAGATTTTGAGCGAGTTGAATATAAATTAACAAAGCCGATGGTTTCTGGTGAAAGTGTGAAGATTCAATATAGGTTAGATTTCTCACAAAACTATACTGATATTCTGACGGATTCTACTGTTGGAAACTTCTCGTCAACGGGTGCGGTGAACTTCAAAAATGCTCAATGGCTTCAGTTAAGGGCGGTTTTGAATACCACCGCCTCTTCACCGAGCTATACAAGATTAAAAGAGTTCAGAATAATAGGAATTAAACAATGACCCCTGAACAGATAAAAGAATTAGCCAAACAGGTATTTGATTCTGAAATAGAGCTTTACGCTACTAGAAATCAGTTAGGCGTTTCTAGGATTCCCGCGCATAACCACGATGGAATCGCAGTAACTAAGATAGATGCTAATAATCTAGCCTTCAGCGTGCCTTATTTCAACCTAGTAAACCTATCGTCTACCCCTAGTCTTATGAGGGCGGGAGCGATTTGCTCTGTTGGAGCGACTCTTTATATCTCCAACGGAACTGCGTGGATTAAGGTTGGGGCACAATAACATATCCCCATAGAAAACGGGGTCAAAAATAGTATATTTAAGACGTGAAAACGTATACTTCCTATCAAAACGACATCCCAAGGATTATTAACAACTCATTAGCCGACAACGTTACTTGGGCTACTGAGATGGTAAACGACAGCATTAGATACCTCATTAGTAAGTATTTTCTTAACGAGAGGTCTTATACTACGACTACGGTTTCTGGTACGCAGTTTTATAATCTTCCTCCTCAGGTTAAGAAGATTATCAACGTTACGGTAAATATAGGAAATGTATTATGGCAACCCAAAGAGTGTCCTACAAGGGAGTTTTGGGACGCATTGAACGTGATTAGTTTCACGCAGGATTTTCCTTCTTACTTCTTCGTGTATAACGGTCAGCTTGGTATCTATCCCAAACCTGCTACCACGGGAAATGTAATAACGATGAATTACAAGACTCGGATAACCGACCTTTCAATGGCGGATGTAACTCAAACTACCGCCACAGCTACCGCAACAACCGTTTCTGCAGGAACGACTATCACGACAACGGCGGCGGCATTTACAAATTGGATGGCGGGTAATTGGATTAGGATTCCTTTTTCTTCTTCTAACGCAACCAACGGAGATAACCAATGGTATCAGATAGACGTAGTGAATAGCGCTTCTTTGGTAACGCTCAAAAATCCCTACACAGGAGCAAGCGTAACTGGAGCTAATTTCACAGTAGGAGAAGTACCTATTTTACCCGAAGACTATCAAGACCTTCCGCTTTATAGGATGGCGATTATTTACTACACTACGAGATTTCCCGACCCAATACGCGCTCAACAGTATCAGCAATTATGGGACATAGGAGAAGCTAAGTTAAATGAAGAGTTCGGAAGTAAAACAAGTTCAGTAATTCTCACAGACGTTGACAGTCCAGTCATCAACCCGAACTTATTCCCAAGAACCGTATCATAAAAATATGCCTATAAATCCCGCACTTATGCAACCGCTAAAACCCAACCAAAATACCAATTTGGGTTTTAAGCCACAACCTCAACAGACAGGAATGAACCCTGCTCTTACTGGTACTAATACGGGTCTTTTGAATAAGTATCAAAATCCCGTTGCTCCCGTTTCAAACGCTCCTGTGCCGTTGAACTCTTTAATGGGTCAGAGAGCGGCGAGTCCGGCAGATAATCTTTCTGCTCCTAATCAGTTGCTTTCACAAGGACAGGTTAAACCTCCCGTTCAAGAACAGCCAAAGTCAGACATTCAGAATCAGCTAGACGCGCTTAAACAAACTGCTCTTGGTTTGCAGAAAAGCGTTGTACAACAGCCAACTCCTCAGGCACCTCAGGGATATGGCGTTAATCAGGGTTTATATGGTCAGTTAATTACGGGACTTGCTAACGCCCCCCAGACAAATACTGACGTAGCTCAGGCTCGTCAGAATCTTCAGAATCTTCAGAATGAATACGCACAGCAGACAGGAAACATAGAAGCGAACAGGGCGGGACTTTCAATGCAAGGCGGTCAGGAGGGAATCCTTAATCGCTTATTTGCCGCAAAACAAGGCGCAGCTCAGACTGCTCTTTCTAGTGCGTTAACGAGCCAGCAGTTACAACAGCAAGCTCTTGGTCAGGCGGCAGGATTGGCGGCTCCTCAGCCTTATGGAATTACTACTACTCCTTTTCAGCCCGCTACCGGAACTTTTGGAACTATGCCTGGGGGAACAAGCGGAGCATTTGGAGCTGGTCAAATAGCTGAAAATGTAAATATAGGTGGTCAATATCAGCAAGCAAGCACCGCAGCAAATGTTGCAAGTGGATATGAAGATACCATTAAGAATTATATGGTTCAAAATAATCTTAATCCGTCTAACCTTACTGTTGCTAACGGCGTAATTCAATGGTTAAGGGGAGAAGTTGGAGACCCCAAGTATCAAACACTTGCGAATTATATAAATGAATATTCTAATAATGCGGCTACCGCGTTAGGAATATCTGGAGGTAATGTAACAGATTTCAAATTGGGAATAGCTCAAAGTCTTTTGAATCCGAAGGCTTCTGCTCAAAGTATGAGTGAAGTTTTGACAAATAATGCGAAGGCAATTCAGGATAAACTTGCTAATATGAAATCAACTGCAACTGGCGGTGGTCAGGTAGCGGGTGGAACTCCTGGGTATCAACCCTCACAGCAGGGAGGAAACACATTCGGAGGTTTCTTTGGTAAATAAAATGAACTCAAAAGAATTAAAACTTGTACCAAATGCATCAGGAGGAGTTAATATACCAGAAGCGCAAGGAATAGGAGTTGGAAGTCAGTATCCCGTTCAGGCACCAGCTCCTCAGGGCGAACAACTAGACCCGTCAGTTGTTTCTTTGGCTAAATCTATTGGGAAAAAAGAAAGCGGTGGGAATTATAACTCTCCAAGAGGAAAAGACGGCGAATTGGGAGCGTATCAGTTTACTCGTGGATTTATAGATACTTATGCTCCTAAGTATCTTGGTCAATATGACCCAGAAAACCTTTCTCCCGACCAACAGGATAAATTGGCATACGAAACAATAAAAGAATGGGGTACTAATGGAAAGCCAGGATATGAACATCTTGGTAAACTTTCTCCTGCTCAAATAGCTTCCGCGTGGAACGCGGGAGACCCCAATGCTTACCTTGAACCCCATTCTGGAACAAGTGCTGGAGGGGCGAGATATGACACTAATAAGTATGTAGAAGATATTAAAAGTAATTACGACAAAGCAACTCAACCAGAACAAAAGACTGGTTTGTCTGAGTTTGATAGAGGAATAACCATTCCTACTGCAATAGGAGTGGGGGCTTTAGCGGCGGGGGCTGGTGCTATGGCGTTGCCAGAAACAGGACTCGGAGGTGCGTTAGGAGAATTGTGGCAAGGCGCAAAAAACATAGGTGGAAATATCGTTAAGGGGGCAATCGGAAACACGGTAGCAGATTTAGTAAAACAAAATCTTCCCCAACAAGCTCAGCAGATTCTTCCTCAATCACAGCACGATTTTGCTTCAATTATTTTGGGTCAGGAAATGCCCAAAGCATCAGAAGCGTCTAATACCATCGCATCAACCATAGCAGAAACAATGGCTAAAACTCCATCGGGAAGGGCTTTGATGCAAGACCCCAATATGCAAGAGGCGGTTAATACAAATGGAAAATATGGTTTTGCTCCTGAAGTTATAGACGGGGCGTTGGATTTTCATACTGCGTATAAAAAGAGCAAAGAAACTTTGGGTAAACTTTCTGACGGAGTGGCTTCAGCCCTACAAGACGAATCTTCCCCTATGGCTCAGGCGATGGACTCTGCAAAGAGGAACTTAAGAGAATACGCTCCATCAAATGAATGGGACGAAGGAGATAAAGTAATAGGAGAAGAAGCCACAAAGTACGCGGTTAATTTTGGTAAGGTAAATGGAAAATCATATAAACAGTTTCTTGGAAAACAAGAAGACAATCAAGAAGCAAGAAATACATTTGCTCAGCACGCGACTATTTCCCACGCTCATTTAGAAAGAATGAAAAAGGAAATGTGGCACGGACAAAAGTTCAATATTCAAGACACTACTGCCACTAGGGCGGCGAAAAAAGCACTGGGTTTTGGAGCGAAATCAACCATATCAGCAAATACTCAGCATAAAGACTTTTATAATTCGGCTCTTAAAGAAGAGCAAAGAATTATAAATGGTCAGAAAATAATGAAGCGTCTTAATGGTAAAAAATCCCCCGAACATTATAGCGTTTCAAAAAGCCTTCTCCACGCAGGAGGAAGATATGTCGCTATGTATATCGGAGACAAAATAGGCGGTCCAATGGGGGCGATATTGGGAGATATGATTGGCAGACACATAGTCGGCGCAGTAGACAAGGCAAAAGGAAAAACAATCTTTGAAACTCCGGCAGTTCAAAAGGCTATTGAAGAAGTCAGAAAAGACCACCCTGAATACTATACAAAATTAGTAGAGCTTCTTAAAAAAGAAGGAATAAATATCGCAGTAAAAAAAGAATTGCATCGAAGAATGCACAAAGAAGGATTTGTAAAGAAATCTATCGAGAGTAAAAAACGAAAAGTCCGATAACGATAAGAATGCCAAACGGAATAATGAGTCCCGTGGCGATGGCTATGATAGCAAGAATCGCCCCAAGCCATTGACCTAAACTTGTATCGTTTTCTTTCACATTATTATTATACTCCTTTTGATTTATATTGGGTGTACTTTTTGTTGAAAACGTGGTAGAATATCTGTAGTGAAACAAGGAGACATTAAACTCTTCAAAGATAAACGGCTTTTAAGCGATATGCTCTCCCTAAGGGTGGGCGGGTGGTCGTTTACATCAATAGCTTTCTTATTTGCTTGTGATAGGAAAAGCGTTGAAAAACAATGCAAGAAATATGACGCAAAACCAGAAGATAAGGTTTATACAATAGAGCGTATAACCATTCATACTATTAAGCCCATTTTAGAGGATAAATGGATAGAAAGGAACGGAGAAAAAGTTAATAAAGGAATGAATTATGAGGATTATCTTTCAAGGCAATATCCCCATAGAAAAACGAGCGTTAAAGGATAAAATGTATCTATGGCAATTAGCGCGACCCGTGATGCAAATAGAGTTCCTGCGGTAATTGGGACGCTTGATACTGATGGGGTTACGGTAACGGCTATAAAAGCAGACCCCAATGCACACTTTTTGTTTATATCAAACGGAGTTACGGGAGCTTCTTTTGCAACAAAAAATGCCAAAAGGGACGACAATAGAGTCCCCGTGTTAATGGGTGTTTCAAGCGCAGACGGAAAAACGCCTATTTATATTGCAGTTAATTCTTCGGGACAATTATTAGTTAAATCAACTTGACCTCACTAGCGCGAGACGACAACAGAGTTGCGGTAATAGGTGGCACTTCTTCTGCGGGAGACAATGCCGTAGTTCCTGTATATGTAGACCCCACAACGCATAGAATGTTGGTTGATTCTTCTGGTGGTAATTTTTCTGACAATGAAACACCAACGGGAGCGGTAAATAGTTCAAATGCAATTTTCACTCTTGCGCACACCCCGACCCCCGCGGCATCGTTACAGTTTTTTGTGAATGGACAGTTACAAACTGCAGTAGGCGTTGATTATACACTTTTAACGGCAACGGTTACATTAAATATTCCTCCTCCCACGGGTTCAATTCTTAGGTGTTGGTATCGTTATTAAATATGAAAAACACAAAATACATTATCGGTTGGTTTATCGCCGGGTTGCTTCTTTCGTATGGTTTGTCGGCTGCGGCAAGCACGCTTTTTGGTTATCAAGGTGGCACGGGCTACTCTACCACGACTTCCACAAACGTGGGTAACTTCTTACAGGTCGCCTCTACCTCACCCTACCTTACCTATACCTTCGGTACTTCAACCTCTGGAGGCACTCTCTCCGGTAATGGCACTTCAACCCAAGTAGCCTTCTATACCGCTCTCCAAACACTTTCCTCCTCTATAAACCTCTTTTGGGACAACGTAAACTCTCGTCTTGGTATCA
>JAEHJW020006198.1_pt1 | contig 22827 bp, 43 predicted proteins | sample 9271431 | NCBI WGS metagenome assembly JAEHJW02 | reverse complement strand
CGCTGGCTTCGTAGTGCTGCGAAGGATTTACAGTCACCGTATCTCCCCCAATCGTCAAACAGACTTACAACACTACTATAGGATCTGATATTTATGTACCTGAGTTTACAGCGGCGTTCCAAAGTACCTGAAAAGATCATAAGCGTTTATACTCCTGCTTAGCTCCCCTAGGACCATTCGAGGATCGAACCTCATAGGGCGATCCCCCAACGACCCCTGTCTCTAGCCATGTCTCGTCGAGTAGACACTACCATAAAGTACGGGCTTAGTGGGTCAGAGCTGAACGGGAATCTCAGACACTCAGACATTATGGAACTCCTCAATGAGGACATCGGGCATGTAGAAAGGGGAGAGTAGAGACTCGTCTAGCGACGCTACCTCGGACCAAAGAGGGGGGCTGTTGAAATACACCCAGTGTAGAGCCCAAAAGTTCCTCTCGGAGAGACTGCTGGAAAATATTTCACCAATAATTCTTCTCAAGTCGGGTCCTCGGCTAGGTGTTCCTCAAGTTTCTGCATCCTATCCCTCACCGTGTCAAATAGAAATTGACGAAGTACCTCTGAATGCTTCACCAAGGTGACATACTCGGATGTGAACTTGTACATATCTCCAAGTCTAATTATATCAACCCTATCTACGACAGATTTCACCGGGCCTCCTTACTCCACCTCGAACTCTACCCAAGCTTTCACCTCTCCAAAGGGCAGCTCCTCGAACAGCAGCATTGGAGGAGGGGTCAGGCTGGTGGCGAGGTTTTCTCTGTCGAGCCACATTCTATACCTTTTAATATATAGCTCGTGTATAATCGGTTCAAATCGCCGCTCCGGGCCATTGTCAAAAAGCGTTCTCCACACCTGCGTCAGTCGCACCTTTCACAATCCTCCAGTATCTCATACATCCGTTCCTTAGGTAACTTTGTTAATTCCTCGAACACCTCCTCGGCATCCCAGCCCATCGAAAGTGCCCGGCGAACTTCCCTCTGGGTCCTGTCTATAACCAGACGAGCATCGCTTACCGTCATACCACACTTTTCTACCAAGTCCTGTTCAAGAGCTCTCACTGGAAATCCTCTCGCTGTTTGTGTTTGGTCTTTCTCGGGTCACGCTTCAGCTGCTTCTTCTTGTCTACCTCCTTCTTACAGGGAGGTATTGGAAAACGTCGGGTCTTTATTGTCAACGTAGGTCTCCGCTAAACTAAGGCAAAGAGCTCTTCTCTCTGCCGACGGTGCCAAGACGTCTTCTCTGATATTTTCGGTAGCGTGTACCCTGGCTCTTTCAGTGAAGAAGAGCATCTCAAAGAAACTGATCGCGCTGTCCATATTAGCTCCTCAAAGCAAGGACTAATCCGTCTATGGTCCTATATGCATCCCCCAAACACTCGTACCATTCGTCGTGTATAAATACTCCCAGGTTCCGACACTCGTCCCAACGCCCCGGTACCAGCAGATCGCACCTTTGGAGCTCCAGAATTAGCCTGTCGCTAATGCTCTCTAGTTCCATAGATTGAACTACCCGAGCTCTTCTAAGAAAGACTCGACTAAATCTCCACCAGTCTGAAAGATGCCTAGATGATTGCGATTTAGGTAGTACGCCATGATGTTATACTTCTCGTCCTGGTCGAACTCAAACCTTCTCATCACATCAAAAAGGTCTTCTAGTACCATGGATCTACCCCCCAGAAAATATCAAGAGGCATACCAAAATCACCCCACCAGTCTATGTCCTCCCAGTCCTTGTGTAACTTAGCGTGTAGATCAAATATTCTTACTCTATCGTCAAAGGTACGGTGGTAATTGGTAAGCCTTGACAGAACATGTGCTAGTTTTCCCATATCCACGAGTCTCCTGGTGCTTTGAACCCTCCGAGCCAGTCTAAATCTATCCAGAGAGACGTCAGCCAAGCTGCGGTGCGGAATGCGCCTAGGGCGGTACCGCGCTCCATCTGAAATGCTATGATTCGGTCCGCCGTGCTTTCAATTTTCAAGCTGCCTCCAAGATATTTTCCCTTAAAAACAAGGCCCACCCCACTAAAGGGGTGAACCGACATTTAAAGCCTTCTTTCCTACTGTTCTTATACCAGTTGCTCGTCCAGTCTTTGTCGTATCTCGTGTAGGGTCGTATACCCCATGGGGAGCCCGTTAAAGAACACTACTCGGAGCTCCCCTGAGTTCTCCCCCCGGTCGTCCTGTCGGTCCAGGAGAAGGTAATCGTTTCCCTCTTTCTCGACACGGAGTAGGCCGTGAGCAGACTTTTTCTGCCCGTCGTCGGTAGCAGGGTCCTTAAAGATTTCCCGATCCTGCCCGTTAACGACGCCGAAAGTCGCTTTGATGGCGAACCCGAAGCTGTCTCTCGTTACGTGCTGGTAGGTATAGCTACCAACTCCGAAGACGACGTTATTGGAAGCGAACCCTTTTTCGAGTAGCCGCGCCAGGATCTTCTCGGCTCTGTCGAGGGTTATCGAGTCCCCGTAGATAAGGCCAACACGAGGATTCAGTTCTAGAAACCCTTTGCTGTTGACACTACCCCCGAAAACATCCCAGAGGCACTCGACGGCTCCTTTGAACTGCGGACTTCCCTCAGGAGCACTGAGATCCCCACAAATGATCTTGACCGGATCGCCGCTATCCGGACGGAAGACGACTCTGCTAAGACCTAATGCATTGACACCACGATTCAGTATCTCGTCTTTGAGTTCAACTGCGTACTCAGTAATGACCTTCCAGAAGTCCCAGGTATCCGACACAATACTGACAATCCCGGTCGGGTATAGCTGTGTAATGAGACGTCGGAAGGTTTCAATCTCCGACCCCCTTTCCCCCATACACATAACGCTATGCTCGGTGGCGGGGACCGATACCCCGATTATCTCCTTTGTGCTATCAGCGTTGTAATAGTCCTCCAAATAGTCGATGGCAGGGACAGTGTCCGTCCCGATAAAGCTTGTAAGATGAGCAGCCTGGTGTGAGGCAGCGTCATAGATACCACCCATACCGCGAAAGCTGAAGTCGTGAGCTTGAACAGGTACGAAGCTCCTATCACCACAGGTCATGTCTGCAAACCTGGTTAATAGTCTCTTATACTCGAAGGCAATTGTCGCTGCTGTACAAGACTTCCAGAGTTCTGCACTAATAGCGGTTTCCAGCATATTAGTAACCCAGAAGAACCCCGGGAGGGTGTTTGTGATAGTCAGAAACGGGACTCTGATATTGACTCTGGACCCCTCTGGCAGCGCCTTGACGGAGATCGGAAGATACCCGAGATCGTGAAGGGCCTTGATATGGTCTACGGGTATGGCTCCCTCACCCAGGGACGTATCCATCCGTCTCTTGTACTCTGCTACAACCTCGCTCCTAGGACGGCGGAAGAACGTCTCGTTCCACAGGTCAATGAGAAACGACTTGACGAACCCCTGGATGCCAAAGATTACTACCTTGTTGTCGAAGTCGGATAAGACAGGGGCGTACTTCGCAGACCGGGCCGTGAAGTTGGAGTAAACCTCCTCCGTCCCCTCCGGGTACTGACGACGATGATCGGCCTTATAGAAATCGATACAGTGTAAAGCCCTTACTTTCATGTTCGTCCCTCAGTGAAGTTAAACGAGTAGTCTAGAACGTGAAGCCCCTTAATAGGGTGCTGGGTCCTACTTCGGGTGGTGTAGATTCCGCTGTATCCGGAGCTAAACAGCGGTGTAGTTCCCCTGGAAAAGATACCGTGTGTCACCACCAAGTGAAGACTAGCGGGGTTCTTGTTCTTCAAAGCCTCCGCTAGGTTTATGAATGTGGCGCCGCCGTCACAGATATCGTCTATGACAACTGCCTTCTTCCCATGGAGTGTCCCCGTACCAACCTGTATATCTGTGATGAGCCCGGTAGCTGGGTCCCGGTTCTTCGTACAAAGAACCATATCCTGCTCAAAGGCATCCGACACAAGCTGACATCGGGGGACAGCACCCCTATCCGGGCAGATAAGTACAATATCTTCGTCAGTCAGTAGTTCCGCTAGCTGTCCCGTCCAGTCTCTTAAGATGATCTCTGCTAGGGTAACGTTCTCTAGCCCAATAAGAGATACCCCGACATTACTATGACAATCCCAAGTAACAATACGCCTAAAGTCTGCCGCCTGGAGCATCTTAGCAAAAACTTGGAGAGAGAATGCCTGTCCTCTTGCCGCGACTCTGTCTTGTCTTGCATAAGGTAGATAGGGAATTTCTAGATCTATAGGGACCTGAAATTCGTGGCTGAGGGCTGAGCTGACCAGAAGAAGATCAACGATATCCTGACTGTTCCTCAGCTCGGCTCGTATGATGATAGACCGGGGCCCCTCATAGAGTTTGACAAACTCTTCCTGACGAATAACGTCGACGTGTCTCTCTCCACCGGGGAATGTCTTAAAGCCGAATGTCAGCGGCTCCCCCCTCTCGTTTGTAATGTTCAATCGCTACCCCCTAAGTGAATAGATTAGGCTTTAAAAAATAAAAGCCCACCTCCACTAGGAGGTGAGCCCATTTCTAATAGCAATTAAAGCTTAGTCTGCCGACATTCTCCAGCCCCCGGGGATGTACTCGCGTCCACGGCGGATGCGGAAGATACCCTTGTCCACCACAGCCGGGGCATGGGTATCGGTTGAGCGGAGATGAGTGATCTGCTGCTCAACATCGTCGATCACCTGGAGGTACGAGGTGAGCGGGTCGTCCTCAACATCCATGTACTTGCAGTGGGCTGCCTCGATCACGTGATGATGCCCGGTCTCCGAATGGGCCAGAATGAATACGCCGTCGGTCGGTTCGACCTTCTTGAGCTTTACGTCCTTCGGGAGCTCATCCACCTTTACAACGTAAAGATCCCCTTGTGCAAAACGCTGATAAGCCATCTCTTTTCCTCTCTGGTTGACGTGCTACTAGTATACCACTGTTGAGTACATTATACAAACCTATTTCTAGGTGCGGATCTCCGGGCTGTAGTGGGGGTCATTCCAGATCCACTGCTGACCCTCACGAGCGGTTTGGACTTCAGGAGGAACCGGTATTGCAAACTGACGGCCAGTACCGCAGAGAACCCGGAGGAACTTCTCCTTTCCGGAACCGGGAACGTCAGCTTCCAGAAGAGTACCAATCTGGGGATTGGGGTCCACGTCCAGGACTTGCGCCCCTAGCCTGTTCAGAACAACGTCCCACCCAAAGATTTCAACGCCCGCACGACGCCGTTCCGCATTCTCCGTATGGAGAACACTGGAGACGTCAACATTAGCCTTATCCATAATCCAGGCACGAGGGACTGCAACCCCGTTCCAGAAGAATGCCTGAACACCATCCCCGAAGGCCACAGACGGGCCGTTGGGATTATGGTACCGGAAGCTCTCATCACGGTGAACTTCCGTGTGTCGGTCCTGTAAAATGCAGACCTTGTCGTAGGGAGACCACCAGCCACAATTCTGTGCCAGAACGAGCGCAGGCTTCATGTCGCTGATGTCGACCTTCATGACCTCTTCCAGGAAGTCATAAAAAGACAGCCACCCGGCATCGTGGTAGCCACGCATTTGGCCACTTAAATGACGCTTGATGTCGTCTGTCCCCTCCAACTGGGCGGCCATACGAGCCGCCTCGACTGGGGAGCGCGCACGGAGGAAGGTCTCCGGTGGTTGGAGCCCAACGAGTCTATACATGTCACACACTGCTTCCTTTGAGACCTCGAAATCGAGAGGCTCACAACTCGTCCCGATCTTCTTCCACTTCTCCCGGTACTGCGGGTAGAGGGCCTCCTGTTCGGGCGTCATCTGTTCTAACATCCTACCTCCTCCGGTTAATTACAAGGAATTACATGTCCGCTCGTGTTGCGTGCTATAGCAGCTCCGTGAGGAAACTGGTAATACAGCACACCTTCGACACAGACTTTTTGATAGCCCTTGATCTGAGCTAAAGTATGATTAACACTTCCACACCCGGCTAGCGATGCGGCTACTAGCACGGTCCCTAACAGTCTCTTCACTACACCTCTCCAATTAGCGTCCCCGGCAGGATTCGAACCTGCAACCAACAGATTAGAAATCTGTTGCTCTATCCTATTGAGCTACGGGGACGGATACTGATTAGAATGCCACGTACCGTATCTGGTACGATCTTGGTAGTACCAGCTTACCGCACTGGGACCTACCTTTACACACCGTCTTTCCCTCCTGAGAAATACGGACCACCTCATGGCCCGTCGTCATACTGACCGTAGGGCGGTTCAAGTCCTTAGTGGTCAGCCAGGCTACCGCTAGTGTGAGTACTGTGAACAGTACCTTCATTTCTCACCTCCCTTCTGAGGTCTCTGAGAACGCTGCGCTCACACTCGGTGAGCGCCTCTAGTAGGACACGTCTCTCCTCTTCGTTAAGGTTCCATCTCTTAGAGAGGGCATCCCATATCTGAATATCCCGCATCCCTTCGAACATGCTTCTCCTACTTCAGAGATACAAGAAGAGGTAGTACGTTGGGCCCGTACAAGTCCTCCTCCCCCATTCTCCAAATGAACTTGGATTCTCCCCAGTGGAAAACCCCTGTAACTACCCTCCCTCTGGCCTTGCTGAGGTGTCTCCTCAACTCAGCTCGGAGAGGCTCCGGCAAGGAGAACGAGGTTTTCACCTCTCCCCCTTCTATTTCCCCTACCCCGAGAAAAAATGCTCCCTTCTGCCGGATACCTCTCTCCACGCCTACCCTCATCTTATTCTCCTTCTGCTTACGCCGGTACTTCGTCGGGGCATCTCCTTGCCTCCAAGACTTTTCCCTTAAGGTCTACGAGTCTCACCTCCTCACCCGGAAGTGATCTCGTATTCGAGAAGACCTTCCTAGCCTTCTCTTCGTCAAAGGGGCCGGTCCAGGAAACAGACTGGCCTAAAGAATAAGCGACATACAGCATGAGATTTCATCCTCCTAAAGATTCCTCTCAGTATTCTTATACCAGAGTTAAGGTAAATCTTCTTGGAGAGAAGACTTAAGCAGCTCCGTTTCGCCAGGCGGAAACAGGAGTTCGGTACTGACCTTGAACGTGTAGGGTCCAAAGATCGGATGGTACATACTGTAGTACCACGCCATCTCGCGGACCGACACCAAGCCCTCCTCTGCAGGCTCCATGATCATATCACCTCCGTGAGAGCATCCGGTAGCGTTTGAACATAGTCCGGAATCCTACGCGACCACTGACATGCCTGGTCTCTCCCCGTCTCTAAACGAAACCATATCATCGTGGATGAGTGACAGTAGTGGAGATGAGGACCAATAAGAACCACTTTTGCCTCTGTCATTTAGGGGTCTCCGTAATCCTGCAGAGAGCTGATTTTAAGTGGTAGGCTTCGAAGTTGGTTGCTGGTGGAAGCCTCATTAGTATATCTATCTTTTCCAAAGGTATAGTTCCTCCAAAACGATTCCAGATGGGTACACTGTACTCAAGTAGCGACCTCCCTACCGTCACCATCCTACCTCCTCAAAAGCCTGCTTCAGATCAAACGCTCTGAACGCTGGTGGATACGAGAACTTAGCCTCCATCCCGCGAGTCTTAGGATCGCGCCGAAAGTCCAGGCATCTACTGAACACTTTCCAATTATTGTCCTTCGTTAAGCGCGGTGATTTATGGATTTTCAAAGTTGGTCTCCATCAGCTCGTTCAGTCTAAAGTGTAAGTCGAGATCGTACCAAGAGAAGACCCTTGGTGGGATCAGTTTTGAGGGCTTACTACCACTACGTCGAAGTCGGCGCATAATCAGTGATCTCCAATAATGTATACTTCAAATTTATACTCTCCATCACCCGGTCCCACGAGACTAGACCTGGGGTGACTCTTCTGTCCGGAATCCGATTCTCTAGCTCTGTAAACCACGCGCTAAAGTGTTCAACACCCGTCAGCATAGTCCGTTCCTTGTAAATCCACGGTTATAGAAATCCCAGCTCCGCTCTTGATCTCGGAAATCTCGAATACGGTAGCAGTTGACTCCGGGTCTGTCATGGTGAGATGCGCTATCCTAGCCGCCTCTTCAGGTGACCGAGCAGCGACCTCAATCCTCCAAACAACGAGATACTCGTTATAGGTCTCTTCGTGTGAATCCATGTCTTGTCCTCCGTAATAAGCGAAAGAAGTCGGTGTTCTAATCCCGACTCGAAGTGAAAGTCATCTTTTGCGTGTGTTGGGCGACCGAGATCTAGGTGTGGGCCAAAACCCTCGAAACAAGGCTTCTGATAGCTTAGGGCTTAGAGACATTAGTTTCGTCAAAGTTGTGTCCTGTAGAATGATTAGGAAAAAGACCTGTAACTATCCGAATGCCTAGAGATTCAGACTCCATTAATATCTTATATAGAGGCCGTTCAATCTCGTCTCCTCCGATCTTCTTCAGCATAAGCCTCCCGGCGTCTACACCGTACTGTCGAAACTCTTTACGTAGGTTGTTCATTTATCCCTCCTCTCCCCAATCTTCTACTACCCCCAATGCTATCAGCCTATCTAGATCAGTAGCTTGATCTGCGATGCACCCAAGGCCCGGTCGTCTGATATGAGGCAGAACCGCATGTATTGACTGGAAGCAGCGGATGCCCCGGATATTTAATTCCCTAACCATGTCTTTAGATTTACTATCCATACCACCACTCCTCATCGCCTGGGTTAAGATCCTCCCCGCGTGGCACATCATCTAACCGTATGTGTAGGATGATGCTCACGGAGAAAGAGTCCCGAAAAACATTAAGTGCAGCGGGACTCAGGGGTCCCCCTCAACTCCCCATTGCTGAGCTTCGGTTGTCGTATTTTGGATGAAGCCTTTCCAAGAAAAGATGAGAGAATCTTCACAATATTATCCATGACCGTCTCCAGTAGTCCGCAGGTTATCTCAAACTTCAAACTCGATTATCGGAAAAGAGGAGCGGTCTATCCCTCCCTAGTGTCGAGGTAGATATTGGTCAGCCCAATATCATTCAATAGCAAATCGACGTCGTATACAAGGAAGTAGTTTACCTTTCCTACCACGTAGGACAGGCCACGACCTATATCCTCAAACTTCTTGATCGTGCTAGCTCCTCTAGGAAAACCTAATTCTGTTTCAAGCTCCGGCCTTCAGGCTGGGGTAGTTGACCTCGTTGAATAGCGCACCGTACAGCTGAATATCTCTCTTTATCCTGGCTACCTCTGATTCGAGATATATAGAACCTATCGGACTTCTATAGTGCTCCCTTCCGGGCACTCTGTACAGTATAAAGGTCGTAGAGCGCCTCTCAAGCTCCTGGAAGCGGTGTAAGACGTTATTCAGTTTCAAGGCACAGTTCAAAGGCGTCATACAGTCTCTCCCGAGGGTCGTCAATGCTAAAGTACATACTGTCCACCACTCTTCGTGCTGGCTCACGAAACTCCCCGTACCCTAGATCTCGTGTTGATAGGGTAGCACTGTAAAGACTAGCCCCTCTATTCAACATGGTCGCTCTCCATAAAAGCCAAAAGAAGCCCGGAAAGTATGATGGTTCCTATCATCTCGGATTCCGTACGTATGGCCCACAGAGATGTAGAGAAGCAACCGGGGCGCGGTGCAGAGATGGCTACCTGGAATCTCGTGGTCTCTAATCCCTGAGCTATCTGACTAGAGCGGCTACGCATGAGGGTCTCCCGATAACAAGAAGCCTATGGCACCTTTCACAGCTCCAGCTCCGGCTCCAGAAGATTCTTAGGCTTTAGAAAGGTGTCATCCACGCCAATGGAATCCTGAAAGATGACCCACAGCTTATCTCCCATGGAATTATCTACCCAGCCTACCTGCTCCCTCGCGCTCTTTCCTAACTTATACAGAGTAATACTAATAGCTGTAGTTCTTGGTTTCAAGTCTGGCCCCCTGTAGATTCATGAAAAAACACTATTAGTCCGTACTGCTCGTTCTCTCCTTCATGTCCTTGGCCTCGCAAAGGCATCTTCTATTCTCACGCAGTCGGGCATAGATACAAATCCTGCTCCGCGTCGAAACACGATTTCCCAGTACTCAACCCCTTCTCCTTGACGGCTATAATACACACGAGATACTCGGTCCACAAGCCACCCAGCTTCTTGAGCTATCTTATAGGCGCGTCTACCTTCATTCTCATCTCCGTGAAACCAGATAACTGGTTCAGTATGTCCCTCTCTTCCCGCGTGCCCCTGACAGGAGTTAAAGGTTTTAATACCGGCGCGAGCAAGACAGAGAAGAGGGCCAAGAATGCCTTCCTCGGGCTCATCCCCTGTCCCCATCAACTCTAGGATAGCATCTTCGAACCCGATCCCCGGAGAGTCCTTCTTAGCGGGCTTAGGTGTTACAGGTCTCTTGGGCTCACAGATCGGGAGAGCAGAGACATGATCTCCTCTGCGGATAAACTCATATCGCCGGGCCGGTGCTCGGCTTGCCTTATATAACTCCTCAAGAACGCGACGCCCTAAGGAAGAAGTCTTTTCAGTTCCGTATTCGTTAGTCACTTGTAGCCTCTCAATAAGAATAAGAACATCAACGATACCCTGGGCTAATTTGAGTCTTACGCTTTTCAAAGGTCTAACTCCAGCCCCAATCCGGGGAATAACTCTTTCAACCTGTGTGCCTCGTCTGATATACGTCTAGTAGAGGCATTGGGTTTCCAGGCCCCCGAAACCTCACTCAATGGATCAGAGATGTGGAGTACCACTTTCCGTAGTCCACGCATTAATGGGCCATAAGTAGTTGTTAAAGATGCGTCTCTCACTGTCTTCCCCTTAAATTAAAATATCGTCTCCACTATTCTTATACCAGTTTGAGCTAAAATATATTAGATTCTATTTAATTCGGTGACCTTGATGATTTGTACACCTAAGAAGGCTTGTGCGCTTCTGCAGGTCACACCTCAGACATTGAGGAAATGGGCACGAGAAGGAAAGATCGAGTTCTTCTTGACGCCCGGTGGCCACAGACGATACAATGTTCAACCATTCACAACTAAGGACTTGACTAATGAAGGCAATTCGTAATCTGACCGCATCGCGTTTGAAGATCAAAGACGGGAAATACCGTATCCCACCGGGGAAGGCCGTGGAGCTTCACGAGGGTGACGAGTCGGACTTTAACGTTAAAGCGGCCGTCCGGCGAGGCTGGGCGGCTATTGAGGACACGGACGACATCTACGTCCCCGTGGAGGCCAGCACGTCTGCCCCGGCAATTAACTGGGAAGTTGAGGTTGTGACAGCCGAGAACCCGTTCCCGGAGCTCGATAAGGCACCCGACGCCGCCATTGTTCCGAAGCAGGTGGCTGAGGAAGAGCCGGTCCAAGAGAAGCCGAGGACCCGCACTAAGAAAAGCTGAGCGGGAGTTAAAATCAGACATTAGAGGATTTGTTACCTAATGTCTACCCCTGTTCTGTCCATACAGCAAGTCTCGGATTACATCCAGGACACCCCGCTGACCAACTATCTGCTCGACGGAAGTGAGTTCACTCCGTCGAGGATAGATATCGCTATACAGCTTGCCATTAGTGCGGCGAATGCTGTACCACCCAGAACGACTTACGACATCTATAATTTCCCACACATAGAGCTCCTCATGACGGGGACTCTTTGGAAGCTGTGTGAGGGCCAATCTGCTTTCTTCGCCCGCAACTCTCTCCCCTACTCGGATGGAGGTGTGACTATTAACCTCGAAGAAAGACAGGATGCTTACCTAACTATGGCTCGCAATTTTCAGGCCCGCTTCTTCGAGGGGGTGTCTCTTATGAAGCAAGAAACTAACCTAGAGGCAGGCTGGGGTATTCTCCCATCCGACTTCGGAAGCTTCCCCTACTTCTGATGTCCGTTCTCTCCTTTGCCAGTGTCCCGTGGTTCCCACACTCCCCGCCTCAAGCGGGGGGTTATTTTACGTCCACGTTTTCCCCTCAGGCAACGTCGTACTACCCTTCTGTTCCTGATAATGTTGACACGTCCTTAACAGTAACGGTCACACCCCTTTGGTGGCGCGGTGTCTACGTTCAATGGTTCCCGTCTCCCACAGCCAATTATAAGTTCTTCAATGTCTATCACTCACCTTCGGAGAATGGTCCGTTTATCCCCGTGAACCGAACCCCTATTGCAGGCTATGCAACCTACCAGATCAACTCTGAGATGGGACGAAAGTTCAACCAAGAGTACTACTATGTAGAAGCTTACGGACCCAGCGGAAATGTCGCCGTTAGTCCCCTCGTCACATGGATGCAGGCGAGAAGTCCGGCCCTCGTTCAGAACGCCGCTCTGGACATTACCCGTCGTGAGTGGGTCTTCTTGTCTAAGCTCGCCGGAGTTCCAGTGTTCATCTTCAAGCGGAAGATTTTCGGACCACGCTGCCCGAGATGCTGGAGCTATGAGTTCCAAAAACTCATGATGGATCATTGTGATACGTGTTACAACACGTCGTTCGAGGGGGGTTATTTTGATCCGGTCTATACCTTGGCTCAGTTCGATGCCCTCACCAAGCAGCAGATTAATAGTTACTTCGGAGTCTTTGAGCCTAATAATTTGAATGCGTGGACCATTAATTTTCCTATTATCCAGCCACACGATCTCGTGTATAGGGTTGCTGATGCCAGAATGTTTCGTGTCGAGGCAATAGAAACCACGGAGATGCAGGCACAAACGCTACGCCAGATACTAAAATTGGTAGAGTTGGATAAAGAAATGGTTGAATACCATCTCACTGCAAGACTGCCGACTATCTCTGAGATAGCAGCGACGATAGGGATGAGTAATCCATGGCTCAATCCCAGTTAACCAGCTAAGAATGAGTGCTAAAATAAGACATGAGGTTTTCTCCGCTACAGCTCTATGCTTCTCTCAGAGAACCTCTGATCTATTTTTTTAGTAACTATGCGCCCGCTAATATTGTTTATAGCGAGGACGAGACGAAGACAGAATTACTGATTACTTCTCGTGATAACTACTACGAGATTAAAGATCAAGTTAAGCCTAGAATCCTGATCGACAGGGGTGGGTTCTCCATGAATTATATGGGGCTTAACAATAGTATGGCGACGAGTAACGGCCCCTGGCTAGATTACGGATTATCGAACAATACTAATATAATCCAGATCGAGGGGCGGAGTCAATACCTTATCGAGGCACGGAATTCAGGTACCTGTGAGCTCCTAGCTGATATTGTTAGTCATTTTCTCATGTGGAGTTCGGCGTTACTCTGCACAAGTCTGGGTTTTAAAAAGTTTGCTACGCCTTTAATGGTTTCTGCATGCGTCCCTACAAAAGAGGACACGGGACTGTTTCAGGTGACAATAGATGTCCCATGGGTTACAGAGGAGTTGTGGACGACTTCTCAGACAGGAGTCAAGCTGAAGAACTTCCTGCTCACATTTAACCCAGCAAGTGTTACTGGTAGTGCGTCCTCGGCAACGGCTACCCCTAATTTAATTGTAACTGGAGCGTAAGAAAACAAATGGCCTATACACCTCCTTCAGTCCAAGTCACTGAAGAAATCGCTAACAGCGGTGGCACCTCCGCTACGCTGCCTACGATTAACTCAGTTATCGTTGGCCCTGCTTACAACGTCATCAGTTACGTCGTAGGGGATGCTGCTGCCTCAACTCCGGCCTTCGCGGGCGTCCTCTCAGACTCGAATCAGCCCAATTACTTTACCCTCCCTTCTCAAAAGCCAGGCCAGGTTGTTGACCTCACCTCTTTTGAGGTTTGGGCTGATTCTACTACTTGTCAAACAATAGCTACCTCTGGCAACGTCACAGCGGGAAGCAATATCGTTGCTCAGACCGCAACAGCTGTTGCGTTTACCTCTCTGATGCCAAACGACAGCCCTAGCATCCAACCGGGGTTCGCCGTCGTCGCCACCTACTCAAATGGCACCACCTTTAGTACTACTGTCTTGAGTACGACCAACTTGGCCGCCTCCGGACAGTTCACAACAGCTGACATCTTCCCAACTACCGGGACTGTTTCAATCGTTGTTACAAACGGTTTCAACGACATACAGATTTCGAGCACCTATTACAACACAACGGACGTCGGTACTACGGGTCAGTTTGAGCTGCTTCCACAACCGCAGACGCCGTATGGGTTGTTAGTAAGTGGTAATATTTATACCACATACAATGCTCTGCGCACGGACATATCTAATACTTTGTTGACCTTCAACAACGTCGGTGATCTAGAAGGTCAGCTGGGAATGGTGACGAATTCGGTCAACCGTTTGGCCGTTGGTATTCAATGCGCTCTTGCCAATGCCACTGGTCCTATCTACGGAATGGCGACGAACTCAGATAATCTTATTGACTGGGTGGCCGCTCTCGAAGCTCTGGAGAACCAGCAGGTTGGCTGCTTAGTGCCTCTGACTCAGCAACAGGATGTCATTGCAGCCTTCCAGGCGCACGTAGATAGTATGTCTCTCCCAGAGAACGGGGACTGGAGATCGGTGGCCTGCAATACGGCAATCGCAACTTCTGAGGACATTGGCTCGTATAGCGCAGGATACCCCAACACTGGTGCCAGCCTGACCGTCAACACAAGTGGTTCCGGCTATATCCTTACCGCGAACAACGCCACCTTCCTTTCGGACGGGGTAAACCCCAGCGACATCGTTGTCTGTCTGAGTGGGTCTATTGGGAATTACATTGTCCAGGACGTTGTTAGTAACCAGCAGCTAATTGTATCTGGCCCTTCCGCTTCAGCGACGGATGTGAGTTACTATGTCTCCCGCAATCTGACAAAGACTCAGATGGCGCAGAATGTAGCCGATATCAGCACCTCATTTATGGATTCCAGAGTTTGGCACGTCCAGCCCGATATCGTCGGCGTGCCTATTGGTTCAACAACCGAATACCTGCCGGGGTACTACCTTGCAGCAGCGCAGGCCGGTCAGGTCGCTACGGTCCCGACTCAACAGGGTCTAACTAACCTTACAATTGCGGGGATTGTGGATCTTGTTCATAGCAACTTCTTCTTTACAAAGACACAGCTCAATACTATGGCGGGTGCCGGTACTTGTATCTACGCCCAGAGATCCCAAGGTGGAGTACCATACTGCCGTCATGAGTTGACGACGGATATGGCGGATATTATTTCCCAGGAAATAATGATCACGAAGAACGTCGACGCTCTGCAGTATTACTTTAAGAGCCTTATGCTGCCGTTCGTCGGTAAGTTTAACATCACGGCAGACACATTACAGGTTATGTACCAGGTTCTGGACTCTGGTGCCACCAACTTGGAGAAGCAGAAGCTGCCGCTGATCGGTGCCCCTCTTCGTTCTCACCAGATTCTGTCTGTGGCCCAGAACCCACAGGCTGCCGACAGCTCTATCATCGTTATTCGGTGTGAAACGCCGATACCGAATAACTATGTTGACATTACCTTGGTGGTTTAATTAAATGGCCCAATTACCTAAAGATACCTTATCCACTGTTCAAGAGTCCGGATTCTCAGCCCAGTGGGATTGGAAAAACGAATACGTCAGTAACTTTGAGACTGATGGCTATGAGCGATTTGCTCAGTACTCAGCCTCACCGGATACTACGATTCTCTATGCCGGTCCCGCTCGGTTTACTGGGATTGCCGCTGACGGTGGCGCCGCTTCGGCGTTGATCCCTATCGGCCTTGCTGATGGTATCTCCATGCAGGACAATACCCAGCTTACCCGACTGTTCGAAATTGGTTCCAACCGGTCGTTCTTCACCCGGGGTAAAGATCAGCCGGTTCTCTCCTTCCAGAAGATGCTGGCAGATCAGAGTAATATCCTCTACGCCCTGACTCAAGTCGCCTTACAGGCTAACAACCAACAGGCTATTCTAAATGCTCGTGGCGAGACTGCAGCCGGTCCAGTCGGTCCGATCCCGAACATCGCCATGAACCTTAACTCTGAGGTATTTGGCATCCCGTTTGGGCTTATGATTATCTTCAAGACCCGTGGTAACTCTAACACCGGGGCCACTAACACGCCGACCGGTATGATCCTGACTTCTATCTACCTTGAATATTGTATGTTCTCGTCGTATAATATCCAAGTCGTCAGCAATCAGCCAGTGATTACAGAAGGTGTCTCGATTGAATTTGACCGTGTGGTTCCCGTAGCTTTCGCCCCGGCTCCTCAGGCACCTAGCCTCTAAAACCACGATCTGTAGTCTCCAACCGAAGAGCCTGGCTACGAGCCGGGCTTTTCTTTTTCAGCCGTGTGAGAACCTATGCAAGGTCTAAACCTTTTTAAACAGCCTATCCGCACGACCCTTGACGCTATCGAAGGGGTCATCGTTGTAGTAGACTCTAAAAGCAGAGCTATGCAGGTCCGTACCGTCAGTGGACAGATGTTGTCGGTGTCCTCCTGGCTTAGTAACTCCGGAGGGTCGAATAGAGAGACAGATGCGGATCTTCCCTCGGTGGGGACAAGCGTCCTCGTGTATCTAGGCACCGGGCAGCCTATCATTCTAGGGTGCCTGGAGCATGCGACTGCAAATAGAGCAGTAGGGGTCTCACCACTCGTCACGACCCAGTATGGTGCCCTCAACTACTCTAACCTTACACCTCTTCCGGCCCCTCTCTCATTTAATCCCTCCGATCCACCGGATGCTCTGAGAGGAGATAAGATCCTCTCCACTAAAGGAGGTGTCACAATAGCAGCGCTTTTCTCTTCGATTCTCCTACGAGCCTCTGGAATGGCTCAGATCGTCATTACGAAACTAGATGATCTAGTTAGGATTATTGGAAGAAACGTCGAGGTATTCACGGACGCTATTACAGATGTTATTGCAAACTTCAGAGGAAGGGGATACAGATTCACCGGCACAAGTCTTAGTGTAGGAGACCAGAGGAGTTCCTTGTATAACTATTACTCGGTCTTAGGGGACACTGTAGCTGGCGAGACACTAAAAGAAAACTACTACGGAGTAGCGGCGAGCAGTGTGCCCCCGGCTAATAGCTACATATTTAAAAAAGTAGTTTGCTCTTGGAACAGTGGAGTACAGAATAACCTCTATGTTCAGACTTTGGATGCCTCGGCAGGGGTGGAGACCACAGAGGTTATCGGTGCGACCACAACTCTGCAGATCACCCATCAAGGAGATTCTTGGGTGGCTCAGCTGTATAGTAATGGCAATCCGCTTGCTTCATTCAATATTACTCCTACTAACGCCGAGATGATATTCCAGTCCGGGTACGTGAATATCACGGGCTCCGAGCTGGAGGCGTCTTATGGGTCTGGGACCCTTATTATTAACGGGTCCCAGCTCCAGGCCGCATATAGCTCTAGTCTAATGACATTAGACAGTTCCCAAGCTCAACTCTCCTCAGGTGGTCATGCTGTGACGGTAAATAGTAGTGGGGTTACAACGAGTTAGCCTAGCGTACCCCACGTGAACGGGTAACACTAAGTGTCCCTTGATACTGTCCGCGTGTGGCGTAGCTATGAGCTGCACCCACCGACTCATGTTGCAAGAAGATCACTTGTCCTATCTTCATCCCCCGTCTCAGAGCAATGGCGTGATGCTGAAGGACGTTGTGAAGTTCCAGCGTAAGCCTCCCCGTCCAACCTGGGTCACACCACCCGGCAAGCATATGATTTATACCGCTTCTCGCCATCGAGCTCTTTAGCTTATACTCTGCTGAGAGGTTCAATGGGAGATGAAAGATCTCCTCTGAACAGGCGAGGAGAAACTCTCCTGGGTTCAGAATGATAGTATCCTCGTCACCCGTTAGAGTGATAGGTTCCATCTGAACCGCTTCCTTCTTTTGAAGGTCTATAGGTTTGTCAGGAGCCTGAAGAGATTCCTTGAAGAACATATTACTGAGAGTGATGTCAATAGAGGAGCCGTTGACATTTTCCTCCTTGGCCCCCTCTAGAACACCCGTCCTAATTATATTAACAAGCTCATCATGTGACAGGATCACTGGGCTTTTCTCCTAGGAAGTTAGAAACAAAGGTCTTCAAGTCAGGAACAGCATAGCGATAGTGCTGACGATCCGGAGGTGCCACATAACCAAGAATAGGGATACCCGCACCCTCTGCTCTTTCTATGTGATCCCAGAGATCATCTACATAAGCATAGGCACCGAGATTCTGCAGGACGGGGATCTTGTCCGCCTTCCCCGAGCCTGTCAGAACAAGATAGGGGACGAACCCCAAGACCTTTTTGAGGTTCGTCTCCCTGTCCTTTCGCTTTTCCTCCGGTATTCCGGATACTATTGCGAGATCGTATCCGCTATCCACAATTCTGTGAACAGCCTCGGGAGCCCCTGGAAAGGGGTCAAACCGGGACCAGTCGAGCTCGTCCCAGACCTTCCCCACTTGCTTTTTGTCCATCCCGTATCGCTTTTGCATGTCCCATTCCGCTGGCTCATGCAGAGTGATGGGACCAAACTTGTCGGCCGCAATGGATTCCCAGGAGGCTAGCATGTCCAGTATAACCCCATCACAGTCTAAACACACTACTCCTCTTGGTGAGCTCACTCGCTTACAGCCTCCGCTAAGACAGGTATCATAGCCCGGGCAGCTTGGAGAACGGTTTTAAGGACCTTATTCTTAGAGAGCTGCATCTGAGCCACCTCAATGGCCCTCTCCGTTTCAGCTATGTCCCGCTCCATCTGATCTCTGCCATACGGGATACAGAACATCTGCCAGTAGGGATCGCCAGTATTATTATCAACCACTGTAATCCAACCACGTTGAGTCACAAGCTCGGAGAACTCAGCGTCTACTACAAGCTCCCGGAAACTCTCTACTACATCCCAGCCTTTCTCCGAAACGTCGATATTAAGGCAAAGTTCCCCGCTGGCCTGTTGAAGACTACACCCCTCTACGTCGTCAAGAGAATACTTCTCTAGAAGGTCTAAGATCTTCAGTCTACCCCTAAGACGGAGGAAAAGTTCCCCGGTTAATGACAGTGATTCACTCATTGAAGGGCCTCATCAATAATCAGCCCCTCATTGTCGCAGGCATCGTTGAAATCATTAACCGCCGTCTCCAAGAGCTCATTAAAGTCTAACCCAGGTCCCACATCCAGCAATGCTTCTTTATTAGTTTCCCCGAGGTAGGCTAACAGATCCTCGACGACTTCACAAAGAGCACTAGCTTTACGATAGACATCATTCTCCGAAAGGTCGCTTGCCGCCTCAAACTTCTCCCGAAGCCACGCTGCTAGATCATCGTATTCGGTAGTCTCCAGAGGAATTGCATCAAACTCCAGCCCAGTATCTATGACTAAGAACTCGTCACTCACCTCCGGAGAATCGGCTACGTGTAGCACCTGAACCTCTTTCGGGAGCTCATCATACTCATATATCTCTACACTAATCATTGAGGCAATTCCTCAGCCGATGAAAGTATTGTCAAGTTCCTCTCGAAGCTCTTCGAGGGAACACGCATGGAGTATCCTATTCCCAGCCTCCTCGGGTAGTTCGGCAAACCACATATCAAGATCTTTATCAAACTCGCATTTAATCTTCTTGTCACCAACAGTCAGGATCATGATTCCCTCAAATTGTACACTGTGAGTTGGCGGAAAGGGTGGGATTCGAACCCACGGAGGAGTGTTAGTCCCCTACAATTTTCAAGACTGTCGCCTTAAGCCGCTCAGCCACCTTTCCGATTTCTAGAACGTTCGTCCCGCTCTTACCATTCCGGTTTCACCCTAGCAGAGCGGGACTTTTACTTATACCACAAATCGACTAAAGTGCAACAAACCTCTCGGTGAAAATAAGGCACAGAACTAATATACCGAGAAGTGGTATACCAACGAGAGGATTATGGGCGAATAATAGGACAAGCGCCGCTACCGTCCCGAAGAACGCATAAGCTATAGTCTTCACACCAAAGGGTAACTTATGCTCGTCTCGGCTAATTGCCTTGATTATTGCTTGACGGACGCCTTCAACCTGAAGGATGGAGTCACATAGAGCATTGTGATTTGGCTTCACTTTGCTTACCGTCTCGGGAAACAATAGGTTCGCTGTCCGTACGTCAGCTTCCCGGTAGTAAGGGACAGGCCAGACAATCCCTAGATCCTCGAAAAGAGACTTCAGGATAGCCAGGTCAAACGATGGGGATTTAGCCCAAACGTAGTCCGCATCCCCGAGGAACTTAGAGAACTCAACGCATGCCTGATAGGCACCGATCTTGTTCTCAGCGTCGAAGACTTCCTGCGCCTCCCCTCCTTGCGATTCCCACCACTTCTCCGTTTCCGGAGAAATATGACGATGCTCCTGTCCAGTCCCGTCAAGGATGAGATAGAACGAGGAGATATTGGAATCGAAGTAGTCGAACTTCACGGCCCCAATGGAGAGAACCACGGCGTTCGTCCGTGTGGATAGTGTTTCAATATCCACCATAACGTGTATATCATCCTTACTAAGTTTCATGTGGCAGCGACCTGTGCTTTCTGAAGGGTGGGGAGTAAGAGGCTGAAGACATCTAGAACCGAGCGGACCGTTGCTATAAAGACATAGTCCTTCAGCTTTTGAACTTCCGGCAGCTCGGAGAATGGGACAAGACATGGATGAGTTTTCTTCTCCATATCCTTGACCTCTCCATACGTCCAGCCGTCTGCGAGCTTGTCTTCCATCCAGACCGCGTGGATCTTCTCAGGGGTAATGTCCTTATCCAGAGTGACCTCACTAATACCTTTGACCGTCGACTCAATACTTCCTATATCAAGCTGCCACCATGACCCTAGAAGTGGCTCTCCGCAGGCGGCCTTGATACTCTCCTGGACCTCGTGTGTAACCATCGCGGTTAGCCCGAGCATAGCATCGTAGAAGTCTACCTCGTAATATCCCCGTTCCCCACCAACAACTGCCTCATTGACTTCCATTGACCAACTCCTTCCAGCTTCGTTCATACCGCCCACCCACCTCTGGGTTGAGCTGCTTGAACCAGTTTAAGTTTCCGTTCATATGGGATATGAACTCCGTTGTTGTGAGACCCATCTTTACTGCCTCGTGATCAAAGCCATTCCTCGATACATTATTGATAATAGCACGAAAGAGAAGCTTCTTCTCTCTCGGTATCGAGGTTTTCTCATTGACTACTACCCCACAGACATATTGCCTCGTACTATACTTCATTAATTTCGTCTTACGCTCATTGATGCGTAATGAGAAGTTACCCAGCACCTCTCTTACTATCTGGTCTGACTCCAAGAAGAACTCTGCTGACTTCATCTCATCAAACGAGACTGTAATGTCGTCGGCGTAGATCGTCATCGTTCCTCCGTGACCTTCGAAGTAGGTCTGAAGAGGACCTCCGAAGGTACGAGAGGTAATAATATTAGATATCTTGGGGCTGGTCAAGGCTCCTTGTGGAAGATAGAATCTATAGGTAGAAAGTTCAGAGACGAGTCTCCTCACCTTACTATCCCACTCTTGAGGTAAACTTTCCTCAACCATTTTCTGGGTAATATTATCAAAGTAGGACTTAATGTCCCAAGAGTATATTACCCTTTTGCCGATATGTAGTCTCGCCATAGTCGGGATAGATCGTCCCAGCTCGAAAGCCCACAGATAATCCGGTAGCTCGATACGAGAAAGCACATTTGTCAGAAGCGGCCTTTGAGCCTCTCTGAGTTGTTCAGAGGGGTCAAGAATGGTCCGGAACCCACCCCCTCTCTTCGGGATCTTCAGTTCTCTGTACTGGAAATTCTTTATCCTCCAGAGGAAGGTTAAACGTTTAAGGGGGACGCCCATAAGCTCTAGAAATTCATTAGTGTCCATTCAAGACGCTCCGACGAAAGTCATCTTCTATGCTTAACTCCGGCAGTATAGGTAGAGAAGGTATAGTTACTCTGGATACTAGGCGAAGCCTTCCTTTCAATAGAGCCTCTGCGCTGACCTCGTAGATCTTCGACTTAAACGAGACTAAGCCATCGACGGGGAGGTAGTGCATACCTTGCAGGTACAGGTAAGTACCTGTATCTAAAACATTAATCTTAGTATAATACCAAGATCCTCTGCAGAAGACGTGGTGCTTAATACTCTTCTTCCCAGAATAGGGAAGGACAGCCGGTGTCTGAATATACCCACTAAGATTTATATCATAGGGTAGAGAGACAGCTCCAACGTGAAGTGTTCTGCGCCCGGTCTCACTATTGGTCTCTATATTTATAAACGGAAGTGCTCGGACCAGCATGCGATCTGTATAATGAGCAAAGAAGATCTCAAAAGTCTCCTGGATCGTAATCATTATAGGTGGATCTATATAGTTAGGCAGAGGGCTATGCCCCTTATAGATGCCATCTGCGAGAAAGCCCCTTAACAGAAAATAACACCCGGAATCTGATATACCTGTCCTATCCCAGGATGGTATGGCGGCGTTGACCCGTAGACGAACAAAGAGAAGTGCCCCGAGCTTATAAAGAGCTGCCGAGCAGAGGTACCCTGTATTACCTGTGTGAATAAAGAAGTACGAGATAATTTCATTCTTGCCCACCGTTCCCGTCATAAACCTAGGAAGGGATCTGTTAGCTATATTCGCTATACCCAGTCGAGAGGCTATCTCGTCAAGGTCTATAGTTGTCTCCACGAGCTTAGTGGGCCTTGTTATTTCCTGTGCTGCTATTAAAACTGCTTCAGTAACCCAATTCGAACTCACAGGGCTCAACCTCCGAGAAATTGATAAACCTTACTCTATCCCAGGCGACCTGGTTTCTTAACCGATACCACTCGTCGACTTCCCGGTCTCCCGGAGGAGCGCACTTCGGGTCCAGTAGTCTTAACCCATTATTAAACATTATACCCTCATAAAGTTTTACCACACCTCTTATACCACAAATTATCATTTATGATACAAAGTAACCTATTAAAGTTCAGGAAGTTCAGAGCAAAGTTCAGACTAAGTTCTTGAATCTAAAAAGAAAAAGACCC
>JAEHJW020001236.1_pt1 | contig 22835 bp, 27 predicted proteins | sample 9271431 | NCBI WGS metagenome assembly JAEHJW02 | reverse complement strand
GCTGGCGGCGGAATAATCGCGGGTTGGGTGATAGGTTTGGCGATAGGAACCGGAGCAGCGGTCAAGGGTTGTTTGACAGTCGGGGCGATGTACGGGCGAGACCTCACCTGATGTACGGGCGCTGGTGTAGGCAAATTTGCCGATACCGGAGCATGGGCATCGATGACCTGCTGGTACGCCGGGAGCCCAGGATTCGTTACCATGTTTTGCATCATCGCGCTCGCACTTGCCGCTTGCCCACCTGGCATACACGCAGCGGTAGCGATGGGCACAAAAGCCGGGTTGCGGATCACGGCACCGATGGGCACTTCACAAATGCTTGCGGAAATGCTCACCACCAGATTGTCGTTGGCGGCTTGCGTGTCCTTGATCACCATCGCGTTGTCAGCAGCAACGATGGGATTGATCGTGTTGCATCCAGATACGAGCAAAGCCAACAATCCAACGACACAGAAAACTCCAGGCGCGCTCACGATTGCACCTCGGATGCAGCACCCCCACCAACTGCGGGTCCGGCGATAATCGATGGTTCAGGAGGCATTATCTCGGCACTTTTGGACAAAACAGGCCAGCCTGAGGGATTTTTCAGGGGGACGCTTTGCGCCGCTGTGTGATCTTTTGGCAACGGCTCAGACGTGCCGAACACTTCTTTGAGTTCGGACCTCAGCGATGACCAGAGAAATCCCTGCGCGCCAGCCAAAAACGCGATGAGGGAGCCGAGCAAGGTCGTTTCGTTGGACGTGGCTACATGCGGCACAATCGTGCCGTTCGGCAAAGTGGTTGGAGGGATTAGCGCAATATGGATGGCGTAATAAAGGCAGAAGCCGGAAATCAGCAAAAGGACGAATTTGTCGATCAGCAAAAGGATGAATGATTTGTTGTTCATGGGGTCTCCTGTTCGTGGTGGATGATTTCAATGGAAGAAAAAACGTAACCTTCCTTGCCGTACCGTTGGGCTAACCATACCGGCTCTGGCAAATCATGGACCCCTTCATCCTTCCCGATATGATGCGCACGACAGAGCAGACGACCATTCACATTCATGTCATCAACAAAGGTGTAGGGACTGGATTCATCAAAACTCCCCCATCCGAAATTTGGGAAATCTTTTCGGATTTGCGAGTTTGGCGACCAGTCCACCATTTCGGCAAATGATCGCTCAATGGGGTAATGATGGGCTTCCAGGGGATGCCCCGTCTCCTGCGCAGTTTGACCGCAGATATAGCACCGCCCCCCTTCCCTTTCGATCAGATGCAATCGAGATTTCAGAAAAAGCGGTGTGGCCACGCGTGGATCATGGCCAGGGATATTCACGTCTACCTGGAAGGTGTTTTTTTCCTCATGCGTTTCGGTTACATCAGCCATCCCCATTCCTCCGTTTCGCTGCCTTCTCTCGCTCGTAGTCATCACGGCACGAGCCTTTCACCCCTTCCGTGCTGATGGGGTCACAGAACAGCATCCGGTGCCTTGTGGGGCTACCGCAGTAGTGGCATCGCCCGACCGGTGCCAAAGTCGGATACCGCTTGCCCAGCGCAATCTGTCGGGCAAGTTCTTCATGTTTCATGGCGCGTTCGGCATCATCCATTTTGCGTTACCGGACTCAAAAAGAGTGCACGTTCCTCGTTTCTCCGGCGCAGAAGATCGGGAATCACTCGATTGCAGGCATGGCACCACCGAGGGAACTGATCAGCGGCTTCATCGTAATCTCCACGGTTCAGGAGTATCCAGAGGGTCGAATCCAGAAGAGCCGTGATGCCCAGGTTGTACGAAAAATCCACCAGAGCCGCCATTTGGTTTGGGTTGAGGGGAACAGTAGCATGACCCGTGATCTCCGCTCCAAGACCCCGTAGACGCGTCTCAAGGTCATTGTCGGCTTGTTCCTGAGTCCAGACCGTTCCCTGAATGATGTCTGGTCCTGTGGCTCCGTATCCAATTGTCCAAGGTTCCCCACCCGAGACAGGATCAGGGGAGGCGATGAGCACACATCCCTCTTGATCCTTGACGAAGGGTAGAGCAATTGCAAGCCATGAGATCATATTACCCTCCCGTCCGTCCGGTTTTAATGAATGACCAAATGATGGCAATCGATGCACCGATAGCCGCTGTGATCTTGATGACGTTGAGCATCCATTTGGATGCCTTCCACGCCTCGAGCACCCCTTGAATTGATTCCGTGAGGAGCCTCATTTCAGTTTGCAGGGCCAGAATGTCCTTCCTGAGTTCATCCATTCCTGCTCTTCGTTCTGTATCCTCATCCATCAAACCCCCCTTAGTTCGGCAACTCATTCATAGTCGGTGTAGTTGTATATGTCACAGTCACCACGTCATTCAGTGTTACTGGAATTACAGCAGATGATAGAGTGGTATTCCACACCACAGTCCCACCACGAGTTAATGTCATATTAGTAACTGCCCCACCTGAAACTGCTACTGATCCTGTGGCTGTTGCAGTGTATGCAAATGGACTAGCACCCACAGTAATAGCAACTGGAGTTAGACCTGCTTTGGATGCAGAGGTGAGAGTTCCTGAAAGAGTTAATGAAGTGCCCTGCATAGGAGCAAGAGATTGTACAACGGATCCAATAACAAAATTAGGGTACTGACCAATACTTGCGTTATACCCTGGTCCTATTTGATACTCACCAGCGGTATTAGCAGCATTAATAAGTTCACCACTTCTATGCTCAAACCGTATATTCTGTATGGCTCCGGTACTGGTTTGTGCAACAGAATCAACTAAATCTTCTCCGGTATTTGTAATCTGTAAACCATTTATCCCATTTCGATTGAAAATACTGAAAGACACAGCGCCGTAAATATCTCCAGTATTTTGTACCGTAAGTCCAGCACCAGTGGAATTAAGTAAAGTCCCACTCATTGCCATCGTGGTAGCACTTACAGAGCCGCCAGATAAGTTGGTAGCCGTAGTAGCGGATGGGACATTCCCTATAGTGGCCCACGTAGCAGCGGTAGGACTAGAGGCAGTCAATACCTGCCCTGCTGTGGGGGCAGTCGCAGAAGATACATTCACTGTGGTAGTAGCAGACTGTAAGGCAGGGGCCTCAACTAAGGTAAGCACCGGGGTTGTGGTGCTCGTGGCAACGGTGATGTCTGGGTTCGCGGAAGTAACAGAAGTAACCGTTCCAGTCCCTGTCAGACTTGCCCAGACCGCCGCCGTGGCGCTGGTAGCCGAGAGGACTTGTCCGGAGGTGGGTGCCGCAGCACCGGAGATTGAGACTGTCCCGGAGGCCGTTTGCAACGCAGTCGCGGTTCCGCTTCCCCCCCCACCCGAACTGGGCCATGCGAAGGCGAGAGCCGGGGAGATTAGAACTAAAGCCGTTAATAATTTTTTCATGATCACCTCAAAAATTAATCGTCTGAACTTCCGCCACCGTAGTCGCAGCCAGAACCTCTCCGATCTTCGTGTGAAGGTTTTGAATATCTGGCACCTGGAAAGATTGCACCCCCTCTGATATGGCATGTAGGTCTGCATACGTCACGGGGGTCGCTACAGAACCAGAGGCGGTATACCAGAAGTTCGGCGTCCAAGTCGCGTTTGGGATATTTGCTGAAATCGCTTCGTTGAGATTCTTCAGGCTTTGCGTATCAGTGGCGAATGAATATGAGGTTCCAGAGGCCAGAGTTACTGTAACTGGTGCTACCATAGCCGTGTTAAAAGCCGCTTGCAGACTGGCAATCTGCGCGGTCTGCGCCTGAGTCAGAAGTTCCGCTGCTGTGGGTGCAGGGATGGTGTAGGGTTGCAATGTGGTTGGGATGGATGCGAGTTTGACCCCAGTGGCAGTTGTAAAGGAATACACACCATTGGTATCGGTGACAACTACATCATCCTCGAATTGATAGACCTTCTGCGTTGTTGTGTCAATGAATGTTTGCATTATCGGCCCTCTACCCATTTGTTAATAGTTATTGCAGCAGTCTGTGCAAATTCGTATGATTCACCTGGTAAAACTATCGCGAAGATAGTTTTAGTTGCGCTACCGGAAGCACCAATATAGAACGCTCCTGTGAGTATATTGCCTACTGTTAATGCGCAGGAGGCGCCCAGAGCAGAGGCAGTAAATATGATGCTCAAGAAGATCGCAGCAGGTGTTGCATTGGTGTACACAACCCCCGCTGCTCGACTTGCTGTTTCGTCGACACGAGTTTGGAAAACTCCAATCGATTGAGAGCCTGTGACTAACTGGTCACTCGCAGTCGCAGGTAATCCAACGACATTGCCAGTTGAAGTCAGGTGCCAGTTTGTACTATCCCAGCGCAAAGTTACTGTCGATTGCCCTGCTGGGAGTGCCCATGAGTAAACGCCTGTACCATCCGCCAATAAAAATTCAGGAGCACCAGTCGTGACATTGGATTGAACGGTATACCCATAAGCGTTAGACCGGAAAGTGACTTCCTGACCTACTACCGTACCGGGTTCCAACGTCAACGTAATCGCAGCAGTCGCACCACCCGCTGAAACCAGAGTTTTCAGAACGTTGCCGAGGGTGATGTTCCCAGTGGCTGTGACTGCGACTACATTCAATGCCTGACCCAAAGGGACGGGCTGAGAAGAGGTAGTGGCAGGCGAGATATTGGAAGCCCCGACACTGGCGGCGGTAGGATCACATGAAATTAGATCGTTCACTTGCCAGTTCTGTGCAATCGTTCCTTCTTGCGCCCGAAGAATCGTCAGAGTAGTTCCGCTGACCGCAGTCACATATACGATTTCAAAAACGGACTGCGTGGCGGCATTCGTCAGGACCAGCGGGATTACCTGATCCACACCAAGAGCGGGAAGACTCGATGCACTTGATACGGAAATCGTTGCGCTCGTCGAAGAGCAATACGCTGTCACATACTCGGAATAAAAATTGGCGAAAACAAAAAGTGACATACCACCCTCCTAAATTGAAATACTTCTCGTGGTGGAGAAGGGTACGGTCCCATACGCGGCTTGCCCAAACGCCCCTTTTCGAACCTTTGCTCCGTACTGGAATCCCCCCACACAATCAGCCGTGAAAATGGTTTGACCTGCTGCATTTTTCAGGATGAATTTTACCAAGACTCCATTTGGAATCCAGATCCCCGCGCTGTTGATTATGCCTGTCGTGAGGATTGGGATTACCGCAGGATTGAGGGAACTACCAGAGGTATTTGACCACGTCTGGAAAGGGGTGGAAGTCCCGGCCAGATAAGTCGATAACGACCCTCCCGCAGCGATTTGACCATTCAGATCGTAAAATGTCTGTCCATTTCCGATCGGTGACCATCCACACCCGGCACCGACTGGCTCAAGCGCCAAAGATTGATTGGGATTGATTGACCCATAGGAGGTCAAGAGATTTCCGCTGGAGTCGTAGACCGAAAATGAATAACTTTGCGGCAGAAGAAAGACAGGGTGAGGAATACGCCCATCCGGCCCCAAGAGAATAGGGTTAGGGTTGGCGACTTTCCCGAAACGGTCCGCATACGTAGGCAAAGCCGTTGAGTTTCCAAAAGCAGTCACCTGAACGGTCCCGAACGCGTTTAGGGCGCCCGCGAGATTGAGGAAGTTGGTGAAGTTGGAAAGGGGCGAGAGACCAAGGATCATACCTGCGTCCCTACCGAGTTAACCCAAATTGCCGGAGATTGCTGTTTGCACCAGATCGGGTACCCCAGATTATCATCGAACCACCATTGATACAACACCGGGTTTGATGGCCTTGTGGTTCCCCCTTGCCCCCGAGCCGATGCTAGACCCATGAAAAACAGTCCCCATGCGCTCGAGACGATATCAGGCCGACCCGCGAGAATGGGGGTATTGATGATTGTTGATGTAGGAGTGAGGATCAATTGGCCCCCGCTTGCATTTTAAGGTTTGCCGAGACGATCACAGCATTCACCGGATCAGTGACCACGATTTCAAACAGCCGATCTCTGGCTTCTCCGAGTCGGCGCCAAATCGCCCGGTTTTTGTAATTCCCCATCACCCCAATAGAGCACCAGTGCTCGTTGCTCCAGGTCGATCCACCGTCGTCGGACCAGCGCAACATGGCCTGCGGAGAACTTCCTTGACCATTAGCCAATCCAACACCAGGTTGGAACTGGATTTGAAACTCGTTGAAAAACTGCCTTTGAAGATCGGCGGTCAAATGAAGGCACCGGCGCAAACGACGAATCAAAGCCCCGTTTTCCGTGTAGATCGAATTGGAGAGGGAATACAGCATCCCGTTAAGGTAATCACCGACGATGATTTGACCGCCAAAATTCGCGCAGCAATTTGACCGATGACGATCGAAGGACGAGGTAAGCGGATTCCAAGTGAGCCATTTGTGCCATGCGCCAGAAGTCGCATCATAAACCCAGGTCAAGTTAATCGATGGAAAAGTGAGTACGTAAAATTCGTGTCCGTTCATTTGGTAGGTATAAGCCACGGCATCAGAGATTACCTGGCCTACCAGCGTAGTTTCTACCGCATGGGTCGAGATGCGGTCCATCTGATAGCCGTTGAGGGTGCAGACAATTCCTTGACCGCGGGTATCTTGGGTCACGAGCGCGAATGAGTTACCAAGTCTCGAAATCGACCGGATGGCCGCACACCCATGCTGGATGTTTGAGCCAGGAATAATGGCAAACGGAAAAGGAAACGCTCCAACATCAATCCATACTTCGGAAGTGGTTTCTCCCAACAGGTAGACCTGGCGATGATCCACGATCAAACTCACCAGGTTGTCGGAATTCCCGAACTTGCTCGCAAAACTCAAAGCCGGGGTTGCCGACGAAAGAAGAGAGGTAGCAGCCCACTGCTGGGACCCTCCTTGCGCGTAGACGATGTAATTATCCACGGCCTCACCTTGTACGCCGCCGGTCCATGGCCCATCTGTAAGAGGCGCTGAGAGCGTTTTGGAAGCAATGTCGTAGGAGTGCCGATTGGCTCCATCAAAGATCATCGCCTCCAAACCGTTATCCGTGATTGAGATTTGCCCCGTATTGGTCGAAATGGTACCGAGATTGGTCAGGGTGAAATTTAGCGAGACAAGCCACAAGACATTTGCGGAAATTGCCAGCATTTCTGTACGCCCTGGCAAAACATGCAAAGCGCGCACTTCCCCGGCAGTCAACTGGGCCGCGAATGACATTCCTGGGGTTGGATACAAAGCGACGACCCCACGCATAGGGGAGATATTGAGCATCGGATCGCCGGGGTTTTTTGCCGGATCGATCTCGGGGTACCAATTGATGCACTCCTGATCATCCTGATAAGGTGATTGGGCCGTGTATGACCCGGCGCGCCCGACGAAGTAAAAGTCACCCACCGAAGCCCCCGCTCAATATCCATCCCGCATCCTGAGGATTTCCTGTGACGATCGCCGGGTCCAGTCTTTGAATGGCCTGCGGCTTGCGATTGGCCGCCTTTATTTGCCCTTTGAACTTGGAGGCGTTTTTGGTCACCAATTCCACAATGACTTGATCATTTTTGCCGTACTCTGGCAGCAATAGTTCCGCCAATCCCCACTGAAGCATGAGTTTATACCCAGGAGGGAACTGCACCACATCCTGAATGGTATTGAAGCGTGAAAATACGATGTCGCAAAACAGATGCATTTCGCCTTGGGATGGATTTTGCCAGTAATGCAGAACCCCCAAAGGCTCGGAGGGTTCGTAGTAACACGCTCTCGGCCACGGGCCTGGCATCGATTTGATGCCGATTTTCTGATAGTCACCGCAGGAAATTAGCGCCACCGGAAAATCAAGCATCCCGGTAATGGAATTCAGGACACGCACAAAGGCTGAATTGATCCGGACAGGGCGGGGAGGGTTGGAGATGAACGACTGAGATCCAAGGTTTGCAGTGGTGTTGAGGTAGTAGGTTCCCAAGGCTCCAGATGTACTGCCGCCAATCCCGCTTCCGAGGGATGCAATCGAGAGGGTGCCGACCACATTTGAGTTGGTCAAAATCTGCCCCACGGAAATAGATCCCGAGATCAGATCCGTCACCGTCAAAACGTTCCCGCTCACCGATCCAGTGAACACCGCTCCGGTATTCCCGTTTGGGCCAATCGTGTAGATGTATTGCCCCCCCGTCAGCGGGTGGATGATCTCCTGCTGCGCATAAATCAAAAGTGATTCTGTGGCAAACAGTTCAATGAGATCATTCAGTGTGGTCAGAGCATCCTGCGCCGCCGAGGCGGTAGGAGACTCGCCTGAAGCCAGCGCGCCAATGGAGCGTAATGCCCCACCAACGATGTCGTAGACGATAGACATTATTCGCCCGTTGCCATTTCAAGATAATCGGTGCCGGTTCCGGCCGTCTGGATGCACTCGACCGCCACCACCGGACTTGGGAGCGTGATGGAATCGCTGGCGGTAATGGCCGTCAGGGAAGTGAGAGGAAACCACCGGGAACTTGCGACATGCTGGCCCGCGCCTGGTGTCAGGCTCATGTAACACGAGACGGTATCCCCACTCCCGACCGTCACGGCGACCGTTGCGGGAAAAGAGGCCAAACTCATATCCTGAACAGTCCCTGGAGAAGGAAGGATATACGCTGGAGGGTAAATCAATCCGCCTGCTTGCGCACCTACGACAACACCCGAACACACCAAAAATAAGACGAATCCAAGAACTTTTTTCATGCTGACCTCATTGTTGATGCCGATAAGTTTCGATGGAGGGATAAAGACCGGCCCCTGTGGTTTGCTTTGCTGCGGACAGAAGATTTGCACCCGTTCCAGGCGCTCCATTCGCCAGCATTTCATCTACCAAAGCAGGATCCTGCGAGAAGAGGAGTTTGGCTTGCGCGGCAAGTTGAGCAGGCGGTTGACGTGTGGCCCAAGCCGCCGCTCCTTTTGCGGCACCGGACACATCCCCGTGCAAGAGCGGAGAAATTGCCTCTTGTATTCCCTGGTCCGAGGCACCCGCCAAGCGCCGGAAGGTTTGCGACCCTCCCAAAACCTGTCCCGCAGTGGCCGCGAACTGCTTTTCATTTTCCATGGTGCGCTCGAATTCGTCGAAAGCCGCATCATTCCCAAAAGCCGCTTGAATCTTTGCACGAATTGCTGGGGTGCTGAAAATTTTGCGCGCAACATTCCCTCCGTCTGGGGTTGATGAGATTTTGTCCTGGATGGCCTTTGTAACTCCAGACAGAAAGAATTGCCGATCATTGGGTGAAAGATTGCTCACGATTTTGCTCGTAACTTCCGGGTCGTTGGTCAATGCCCGTTGCCCGAGATTCATCGCATCCAGGGATTGAGAGGGACCCGCCCATGCCTGACGTGCAGCGGCATAATCCGGGTTCAGGGTATCCAGATGACTGACATATGCGCTGCGCAAATCGTTGATGGAGCGCCCTGTCGCATCGAGGACGAGTCTCCCGCTGGTCGGGTCGCGATATGCCTCAACCTGGTTATCGAGTCCACGCTTGGCGGCATCCAGCACGCGCATTTGCACGGGCCCGCTTCCCGGGATCTGGTATTGGCTGGCATCGAAAGGGACCCCTTGTGCATCGGCCAGGTTGCGATCGATTCCAGCTACCGCGTTAACCCCGGACTTCATCAACGGGTTGGCGAGCATCTGAGCGAGTTTTGCATCTGGTGTGACCTGGTTGGCAAATGCCTTGGCATAGAGGGGTTGGGAATCCTTCAATCGTTGCGCCATGAGTGCCTGAGCATCATCGTAGACGGATCCAGGCGTACCTGTGGCCTTCTGGACGGCTTGAGTAATGCGATCAGCCTGCGCATCTGCACGAGTGCCAAACACCTGATTGGCGAGCGCCTGTCCCTCTCCTGGTGTGTTTGCGGCCACTTCTGCGAGATTTCTGACATTACCCCCTCCTTTTGCGCCAAGCAACGCGGAGGCCGCATCCACCAATGTCGAGTGAGGCCCCATTTCCACCATTTTGGCAGTGACATCCCCCGGAGAAATACCGTCTTGGGTGAGCGCCTGCCAGACTTTGGAGGCACCCGAGTTTTCAAATGAACTTCCCAGCCCCTCTGCGATCTTGCCGCCAGCGGCGCTTCCAAGGACCCCAAGACCCTTCCCCAAAAGTCCTCCAACAGCCCCTCCTGCTGGTGCGAGTAGAGCGCCGTATCCCGCATCCCCGACCAAATTTGCAGGGGCTGCGCCGGGTAGAAGATATCCCGCAGCAGGAGCCGTGAGTGCCCCTTGGGTGGCGAGTGATGCTCCTTTAGCCAGAAGCCCCCCGAGGCTTGCCGTATTCCCGCTTTGGCCAGTCGCAAACCTTCCCATGCCTTTGATCACATTCCCGGCAGTTCCTCCGACCGCTTCGCCAGCCGCGCCTAACCCGGCATCCAGTAAACCAGATCCAGCCAGGACGATGGGAACAGATGCAAATGCTTGTCCGCCAGCACGGCCAATCTGGCCTTCAGTGGTATTACCGTATTTCTGATCATAGGCTTGATGCAGAATCGCGTTTTTCTGGTCGAATTGGGCGGTAGTGTCTGCTTTCAGAGCGTCCGGCAAATCGAGCGCATCGACCACGCTATTCCATGCCGGTGTGATCCCTGTCGCATCCATCCCGCGAGCCAGCAACCGCGCTCCGGGGTCCAGTACATCATGAGCACCTTGCGCGAGAGAAGTCGCCAGATTGCCGTGGGACCAGTTCGTTACGGCGGCAGGAACGGCAGGCGCAGCAGGACCTCCATAGAGTTTGTCGAATTCCGCAGCCGATTGGTCGATGGCGCTTTGGTTCTGTGAGGGTTGAGCGCGGGGGGTTACACCAGAAGGCGTACTTGATCCCCCTCCGTACAATTTGTCAAACTCATCGGCCGCCTGTTGTTGGGTCATGGCATCGTTCACTTTCTGGACGTATGCGTGAGTTTTTGGACCCCAGTTTGCGGGATCTCCTCCACCGTGGTACATGGCCAGCGCGATATTCTGATTTCCCGATGCTGTTTTGAGGTTGTCAGCCATCAAATGCGCCCCAGCATCGATGGACTGAGCCGGGTCATTTGGGTTTGTCACCCCATACGCCGACTGATTGGCAGGCATCACTTGCATGAGGCCCTGGGCACCTTGCGGAGACGTTGCAGCAGGATTCCCTCCGCTTTCAACGCTCATCTGCGCCATAAGCAAAGGCGCAGGTACCCCGTATTTTTGGGCCGCTGCCTGAATCATTTGGGAGTAATCATTGGGCATTGAGCAGCCCCTGACTGATCGCCCATTTTCTTGAGTCCATGAACTGCGCTTTTTGAGCCGGGTTCAGGGAATTGGCATAGGTCTTTTGCTGATCTTTTGGGAGGTATTGCAATTGGAAGACACTGGCCGTGTTCATGTGGCTGTTCCAGTCAGCCTGGAACTGAGGGAAGGAAGCAGGGCCGTTCTGCGCCTGCCAGCGGGTCCACGCCTGAGCCTGGGCCTGACGATAATCAACCGCGCCCAGAAGCAAGCCTGTAGCCCCCTGAATCGCGGCATGAGTCATTGCAGCATTCGGCACCGACATTTCTGTGGCCATCAGTTTACTGTCGGTCGGTACTCCCAGAGCCTGCGTTGCCGTGGCCACATACCCCATCGTGCTTTTTTGGGTAAGTTGGTAGGCGGTGGCCTGGTTCCATCCCGGCAGGCCGATCTGTTCCAGAAACCCTCCCAGTTTGGCGAGAGAACCCGCAATCGGGCCTGGGTTTGCAGATGCGGAATCGGCCAGAATGTTCTGGAGGGTAGATCGCTGAGGGGCCAACCCCGAAGCCTGCTTGACCAGGTCTGTTCCTTGGGCGATTGAGGCGCTTCCGCTTCCCGATTGCGCTGCTTGCTCGGCTGGAGTAAGACCCGCCACCACGGGCGCGGATCCTCCTTGTCCTGTCGGGAGTTGGTTGCCGTTCTGGTTGATGTTCCCAAGCGTCGTCGTGACGGGTTGACCCGCAGATCCTCCAAAGGTCACGGGGCTGGCCGCGGCTGATGGAGATAGACCAGGAGACAGCGGGGTTCCTGCCGGAGCGCCAGGGGTCCCTGCCAGAGCATTCGTATTGGTGGGAACGATCTGGTTCCCAAGGTTCTGCATATCGATGTGAGGCGTGAGAGCAGAGACGCCTGCTTGAGCCGTGGCGTAGTGCGCTTGGACCCATGCGGTCAGGTCTTTGGGGTCTGTAGGGGCCGTAGTCAGCAAATTCGCCCCCTCCTGTGGGTTCATGATGCCGTTTTTCACGCCATCCGTAATCGTATTGATGACGGCTCCGCGCGTAATCGGGGTACCCTGCGCCTGCTGCGTGAGTAGCGTTCCAAGCGCATTCCCGGTCCACCCCATCTTCTGCATGGCTTGCTGGAGGCTGATGCCTTTGGCTTGGAGTTGGGAAGACAGGTTTTGCAACCCTTGCTGGCTCATGCCCGGCGCCGCCAATGCAGCGTTTGGATCGGCTGCGAGGCGCTGGTTAAGCCCTGGTTGGTCGAGTTGCCCGTCTGGTCCGATCGATTGTTGAAAGGCTTGGCCAGCCGCTTGATTGGACTGCATGGTGCGGTTCTGCCACATCCGGTTGCCCAGGTCCACCATATCGCTCAGATTGTTGAGGCCCGGGGCCTTCGCTTGGAGGGCTATCGTTTGGTCTACCATTTAGCCTCCTGGATACAATGCAGTCAGAGCGGCACCGCTCGACGGAACCCCTCCAAAATATGCCGGGCTCGCGCTCGTGCCGGATGTTGCCGGAGAACCGAAAGCACCCGACCCATACAGATAATTCGTCCCCGCCATACTTCCAAGGCCACCATTTATCGCATTCGCCACCCCTACCGTTCCTGCAGCCTGCGCGGCCCCGCTTCCCATGATGGTCTGGCCCATGTTTGTCCCAAAGGTCCCGGCAGCATTCGCGGTCGTCTGATTCGCTTGTCCTCCCAATCCGGCCAAGTTCGATAACCGGTTGAAAATGTTGGAATTCTGCGTCTGGTAATTGTTGAATGCGTTTTGATACGCATTCCCCGCGTAATTCTGAGTGAATTGGTCCAATCCTTGGAGAGCGTTGCCCCCGATCATTCCTCCGGTGGCATTGTTCTCGTGATTGATCGTGCTCTGCCCCTGGTGGAGCATGAACTGATAATTCGGCGCAAGGTTTGATTGGAGGTCCTGGGCCGTGAAAGGGGAATTGACATTGATCCCTCCGGGATTCGTGCCCGAGTTGTTCGTCCCACCGATCATATCAGTCAGACTTCCGAGCGCAGTCCGCCCCGCCTGTCGCCATGGCTGGCTTTGGGAATTCGTGAGGTTGAACATCCCTTGCTGCGCAGCAGTGGCGTTGTTCGCAGCATTCGCTTGCGCATTAGCAGCCGATTGTGAGGCATTCCCGGAGATTAAACTCCCGACAAGTCCAGCCCCGGCAATCCCAAGTGCGGCCCCAGCGACACCCCCTACAACGGAACTCATGCTGCCTCCCGATGGCGAGTAGCCATACCATGGCGGTAATCAATCGTGATTTCTTCTCCTTTGGCTCCCGATTTGCATCCAGAAATATCCCGGAGTGCCATGAGGTAAATATCACCATCAGGCGCTACGATCCAGGTAGCATTGGGGTTAACCGAGTGGTTGGTATAGCGGCCCGCAGGGGTTCGTTTTCCACCAATCACCATGGGGGCAATGATATCGTTTGCCAAAAACCCACCTGATGAGAAAAACCCCTTTCCGTGAATGGGTGAGGACAGAACGACCGTTTTGCACCATCCGGGAGGCATTTCCGTCTGATCCTCTTCTCTTTCTGATAGGGTCGTCACCTGTTCGGGTGAATAGCCAAACTGTTCAATGGCCATGCTGAAATCTGAGTGATCTTCCAGGGCATCGTAGTACGCGACCGATTCGGGGCTTTTGATCAGGAATTCTTCCTCGATCTTTTCCACGTCCAATTCTGAGGTAGGGAAGATAGTTTGCCATACCATGTCCTGCTCGATGTAGGCGATTTTCTGGCCGGGAGGAGCCACAAATGTAAAAGGAGCCTCAATCATGGATGAAGTGGTCCCATCCGGATTGAGAAGCAGCACACGACCTTGAACCAGCACATTGAGCAGAGGGCACTTGTGATAATGGCCCATGATCACATGACCAGCACGCACCCGCAGTTCCCGGATGTAGACTCCAGGGCCGAAATGATGAAAAACGGGTGCATCAAAATCTTGCGGAAATTGAAGCAGCCGTTTTTCGATCTCAGCCAGACGGATCGCCAGATCGTCCATGGCTTATACTCAGAGAGCCAAGAAGCCGAGTGTCTTGAGCGCGGCTACGAGATCCCCTACAGTGTACGCGGTCGTCCCCAAACTCCCATCAAAGGTCGTGTTGGTGAAAACGCCCGTAGTGGCCCCAGCAGCGACCGTGTGAACGTTGCCGGTAGATGCGGGTTGAGGGATCGGGGTAGCACCATACGCGCCTACCAGGGAGGCCGGGGAATTACCCAGCGTGTAGGGGCTTCCGCCCCCCAGGTTTTCGTTGGACTGTACGACATTAGGTCCAGGATTTGACATGATTTTTACCTCTCACAAATTATGGGTGGATTAGCCCGTGACGCGGCAGGACAGTTCGGGGTACAAGGGTGCGCCGCCATAGAGCACATCCAGCCGGGTGGGCAGCGAATCGTTGTTGATCGTGTACTGCTTGACGACCCGGATACTCATTCCAGCCATTTTGTCCGAAGCGCGCCCAGCAAACGCCACTCCCTCTGGGACGATCAGATCAGCCATGCCCAAAGTGAAGGCATTTTTGTGGATGACCAATGACTGCGGGCCGGTCACCTGATTGGCGGCTCCCACTGGCAGACTGGCGAATGTCAGGGCAGCACCAGCAGCAGGGGCGGCGTTGACATTCTGGAACTGGCCGGAACTGATGATATTGGGGGAAATGGACAGCGTTTGCGCCCCAGTCCCGGCGTTCACAGCGGCAGTGACGACGAAATTCCGCAGTTTCCCGTAGGACTGGCGATTCTGCGGATTGACCCCGTACACTCCTGCAATCGTGAACGTATCACCCACATTCAGCGTGATGTTTTGGGCGGTCGTGATGTTGAGAGTCCCGAATTGGCTCCATCCAGTGGTAATTCCCTGATTGGCTCCATTGACTGTCACCGTGGGAGCAGCCGAGGCAAAGCCATAGGTATGCTGCGCCACATTTTGGTCCATCAGCCAACTCATGCCACCCGAATCCTTGCCCATCATCCCCTTGCGGAACGCTTCGGATACCTGGGCCTGCGGGTTGAAATAAGTGAACAGACTGGAGGCCAGTGTGACATTCGTGAAGGGATCCGTGTAGCAGGACCGATCACCATCGCGAGGGGCCGCTTCTGCATCGAGGTAGGCTTGAGCGGTCAAGAATGGCAGGATGGATGCAGGGAGGGTTCCCGGTGTGCCCACCAGATTGGCGGTGTTATTGGTCGCGATTTGCAGCATATCGTAGTCGATCTTCGTCGCAATTTGCGAAATGGCAGGTCGCAAGACACGGGCCGAAAAGTCGCTCATGCTCAACGTCAGGTCAACAGAATTGAATTGCGTGTCGATGTGGAACTGCGTGGTCAATGTCAAAGGGGAATACGTTTCTTCGAACCCCTCGACGTTCAGGGCCGGTCCTTCCGTCCCCTGGAATCGGGCGGGACGGCGGATATTGAGAGTGGCGCCGATTTTGGCGCCATCGACGGCAAATTTATCATCATATTCGCGGTTGATACCACGAGCGAAAACGGTTTCATTGGACAAGACCGCCAGGGCTTCCTGGGTGATGTCCGAAATTGTGAGGATTTGATTTGAGGGCATAATAAACTCCGCGCAATGAAAGAAAGATTTGGGTTACCCCTTGGCTCACTGACGCGGAGTTGGCGAACGGCGATGACGCTGCCTAGCGATTACGGATCAATCTATACCTAAATGCGAAATAAATCAAATTTTCCCGGCTTTTCGTGCTGCCAGGTAATCCGCGTGGCTTCTCCAACTGCCATCCGGACGTCTCCCGAGCACATCAGAACCCCCGCTAAGCCCCTTCAAGCCACTGATGGGAGGAGGTGCATTGGAGGACTCTTTTTTGGCAGTCGGCGGTTCATCGGTCCCCTTCTCGATCATCGTTTCAATTCGCCCCAGGTACCGGACTGCGTTGATTGGAGTCATCTTGTTGATCTTTTCGGATTCCTCAGGATTTTTTGCCAGGTAATAGAGGATCTGGGGTCCGACATCAGATGCTTTGATCGCATCCCTCACCCAGTCGGGACCCTTTACATCCGAACCTTCCATGGTGGAGCGAAAATCAGGAATCGCGTTTGCCGCATCACTCACGCGTTTCTTCCAGTCCGCTTCAGCCCGCTCGGCATCCTGACGGTCTTGCTGTTCCTTGAGTTCACGGGCGACTTCAGCGCGCTCCCATTTCTTGAGGTCGTCGCGGTACTTTGTGATGTCCGTGTAATCCTTTGGATCGGGTTCCGCTTTGGGTTGAGCGGCGGGAGGGTTGAGTTTTTCCATCAGGGCGGCATTTTCCGCCTTCAGACGGTCCCGCTCTTCCATCGCTTCCCGACGATCGGATGTCAATTTGTCCCAGCGTTCCTTGGTTTCGCGCTTCTTCTTCTCGTCGGGAGTTTCGGTAACAGGATCCTTTTTTTCAGGATTCCCATCTTTTCCTTCACCTTCGGAGACTCCCCCAGCGGCTGCTTCCGATTTGGTGCCACCTGTGGGCTCCTCCTTCTTCTCGGGCTCCAGTCCCCACTTTTTGGCCCGATATGCGGCCAGATTTTCGGATGTCACCACGTCTGCGGTGCTTTTCTTCACCGCTGGTTTGGATTCCGGTGTAAGCCCCTCTTCTTTGTCAGCCATTCGTGCCCCCTTGATTGTGATCTTTTTCCATGCGCGCTTCTTCCAGCCTCTTCAATAAAATCTCGATGTGACCCCTGATCTCTTCGGTCGTGATTTCTGTTCTGGCCCGTGTATTTGTGTCGTGTAGCGATGTTTCATTCCGGCGCTCGATGTCGTGGGCCTTCGTGACCATCTGCATGTGTGTGCGATTCGTCTCGGCATCCTGCTTCATCTGCTCCAGTTGGGTGCGGTATTTGATTTCCGTTTGCGCACCTTGGAGTGCTTGAGACAACTCCTGGATTTTTTGCTGGAGTTGCTTGATGAGCATCTGGGCCTGGGGAGGGATATCGGAATCATCATCAATTTGCGCCATTGGGTTGGCCGCAGCCAGCCGGTCAGCCACTACCTCGGCACCCGGGAAGTCCATGTTCCGGAAAATCAGATCACCGGCCACCTTCATGAGATCCGGGTCGATCTGCAGCAGTTGGGTCATCGTTTCAACCACTTCCTGCCGCTTGGTGTCGTACCCCGGGCCTACCTCCATCACCACATCGTATTTCCCAACCCGCACATCATTAACCACTTCGCCTACTGCATTTTGGGTATTGATATCCGTCAATTTTGGCTTGCCGTCCGCCCCGATGATCCGGAGGGTTCGCGGGGTATCGTAGTAGATCGGGACGTAGGAGAGGATGATTCTCCCCACCTGTTTGATTGATCGCGTGAGATTGTCGTAAAAGTGGAAATTGGTGATCTCCCCCTGGGACTGTTCGGCGCGAATTGCTTTGCCAGATCGAGGGCCATTTTCTTCCACCGCCGGGTCATACACGCCCATCACTTTTTTTAGGTTGTTGCTCGCTGCCATGGCCGCAGCAATCGCTCCCTCAGGTGGAGGTTCGGGCTGGATGCGTTCGGGAGGGGGTGCTTCTCGGCCATTTACATCAGTGGTTTTGTAGTGCAGGACGGCCCGGCTCGATACATTCGCCTGTTGCCACTCATCCAAAAATCCTTCGTCTTGCCCCTCCGCCATCATCCATTTGGTTTTGGGAGCCAGCGCCACGAGTTCGGTGATTGCCGTCTGCCAAAAATTGACCATCCTCTGGGGATCTTTGGCCATTCTGACCATGCCCATGTGGCGCATTTTGTTTTCTGACCAATAGCGCACCCCATAGACGGGGACAATCGGGATAAACTTCCCCCCGAGCACCCGTTCATCAACGATTTCATGCGCCGTCAGTTTTGACCATTTCACGATGCGTTGAGAGGATTTGCGGGAACGGATGACCTGGATGCCATCTGGTAGCCCGGTTTTGGGTAACTCAGACTCAAAGACCAAGTGCCCGGTGCTCAGTTGTACGAGCGTTTCAGGCTTGTAATCGATTCGGAAAAACTCCGCTACCCGAATCTCATCCTCAGTCACCCATTGCGTATTGTCCCCGCTCCCTGATGCAGTAAACGGTACGAGACTGGCAGATTTTCCGTACTTGCGCTGGAAGGCTGTCTTGTCCATCAGGTCGGTGACGATCACCTGCTCCGCATCAGACCCTTCCGGGAGGACGGAGGATGGATCGAAATATACTCCGAACGGGTTATCGACCGACTCGATGATCACTTCCTGGTCAAAGGATTTCTCGTCCTCGTATCGCGTCCCCACCCGGATGTATCCTGTTCCGCTACTCACGGCAAAATCCGCACTTGTATCGTATGCGTGGCTGGCATCCGAGATTTCTTCGATGTGGCGCACTATTCCCGTGATCACTTCCGCCACCCTTTCGTCGGATTGGGTGTTGATCCCTTGGCATCCGATCCTTGGCCGCTGTTGTCGGATCTGGTTCACAACCTGCCGGATCGATGTATCGAGTTCGTTGATGGTGAGCATCGGCCTGGACTGGAGCTTCCGGGCCATGGCTGCTGCTGCATCCCACTGCTCCCCGAACCGGAAGCGCAGATCATCAATGGCCTCGGACCGCTCAAGGGAAAAATAGTCCGCGCTCCGCTTCAGGAAATCCACCGCATCATCAATTGTCTCACGCTCGTTACTCATCAGATTCAATACCCACGATGTCGACCTCCCGGATCATTTGCACTTTGCGCCCTTCATCATCGATCAGAGGCCAGTCGAGATACGATCCGTTGCCATACCGCACCCATTGGCCAGGTTTGCACTCCATGGGCAGCAGCCGGTTTTTCTTGTCCCGCAGCCCAGGCCCGACCGCCAGCACCAAACCCCGGTTAAATGGCTCCTTATTTTTGGCGATGATGGTCTGAGACAGGGAGATTTCCGCAGGTGCCACGACGATGTGATCACGCAATGGTCTGATCATTTTCCCAGTTTCCGGCGGGCCTGCGCATCGATGCGCTTTTCCTCGCCGAGCGTGATATGGCCGGCATCAAAAGAGCGGGAAGCACCGCTCAAAGCCGCTCGAGCGTGAGATTTATCCTCAATGGGGAAAGTGCGGCCTGGACCTGCAAACTCTTTTTTGGGCAAATCCGCCCGGCCCTTCGTGGTCAATTTTGCCATGTCAGCCTCCTTGTGGTATGCGTGCGATTATGCATCAATCTGTCGATATGCGCTATCCCATCCATGATACTGCGGGTTGATGGATGATGGATGGCTTCGGGGCTGACCCTCGACGCTGATCAATCACAATAGCCAGGTACCGAAACGCATCAGCCGCGTGGCTGCTCCAGTCGTGCAATGGGGCCTCACTCCAAACCCCTTTTTTTGGATCGAAGGTCTTCCGGTACGATTTTAGCGCCTCTATCCCCTGATCACATTTTTCGGCATCGAAATAGGCTCGAGGGACGAGATTACGCGCAGCCTCTATCCCATCCTCTACGGAGAGCCGGGGAATGACCCGGAATTTGATGCCGTATGACAGAGCGGTTTCGCGCCGTGATTTGCCGGTACCCAGTTCGCGCACCTCGATATCGTGGGGTGCCCAGTGCTCGGTAAAATTGTATGGCTTGGCTGCCAGAATCTTTGCATAGTGCGCCAATCCCTCCCCGGATGCCTCGTAGTAATCAATAATCCTCACCTCTCGCCCCACCAGTTGAGCAATCCAGATCGCCGTGCTGTCCCCCACTCCCAAATCCCATACCGTGATTGCAGGGGCCGCGGGATCGTAGGGCACTTTGCAGATTCTGCCATCTATCCGCGCTTGATCCATTTGCGACCCGAAATACGCTCCCTCAAGAGCCGAGTCGAACGAGCAGAAAAATTCCTGTTGGATCATGGCCTGACTCATCCCGGCCCGGCGCTCACCATCGATCTGGTCCCGGTTGATAATGCCAGTCCGCTCTACGTCCAGGATCTCACAAAACCACTCAGGATTGCCGCGCCCCATTTTGAGCAGTTCATACGCATGATTTTTGCCTCGGGGCGTGAAAATGAAAATCGCCCACCCCCCGTTTGCGGTGAGAATAGGCCGGATGTACTCCCACGCCATCGGATCGGCCACTGAAAATTCCGAAAAAACCACCCCCCGTGGATTGGAGCCCACGAGAGAATCGTAGTTGTCGGATCCGACGAGTTGCCAGATCGAGCCGGAGACCAGTTCGATCCGCATCTCGGATTTGTTGGTATGCGTGCGGATTGCGTGGGGGATTGCGTGATTGATGATCCGGCGCCCGAGATTATCGATGCCGTCCCAGATCACCTTGCGCGCCTGAGCAGCGGTGGGGAGCATATGCCAGTACACACCTGGTATCCGGAGCGCCTCCTTGATCGCAAAGTTGAGGCAGACATTATCCTTGCCCGCTCTGCGATGCCAGACGCAGACTGCTCGCCTGATGCCGCCGTCGAGAGCCTGTAGTAGAGGGAGTTGATGCGGGCGTGGGGTCCAGTCGTGCGGGATGGTGATCATTGATCAGGGGATTGCTCGCCGTACTGTACCAGATTGATTTTGAGGCCAGCAGCCTCTGCGTTGTTGATCTGGATCGCGGTATCCGGAGTAGTCTTGCCGATCACAACATCTTTGGCCTTACTGATCGTGTCTGCGCGTGCCCGGTAATCTGACTGGTTCTCGCATGGGTGGGCCATCGATTCCTTGACGTTTCGCAGGGCTTGGATGTTGAGCCACTCTTGGCGCTTTACGCGCTCGTCTACCGCTTGCTCAATGGCGCTCACGATGCGCTCATCATGTTTTGCAAGGGCTTGATTATATGCAATACCAGCGCTCACAATCTCCACACAATCGCGAGGGATGCCTTTGGTGATCTTGGCCACGTACCCAACACTCACTTTGTACTGATCCGCCAGATGGCGCTGGCTCAATTGCCCCACTCTCCAGTCTGTAATAATTGCCTGCGCTATGGTTGGATCGACCGCCTTTGCTGCCATCCCATCCTCCTGTATTTGCTCAGATCATAGCACATTTCACGGGCAAAAAATATCTGAAAATTTCGCAAAAAGGGCTTGACCTTACGCTAAAACAGCGTATACTAGGAACCGTAGCAAGTCAAAACCAACAAGGAGAAAATCATGTGGAACGTCACCAAAACCGAAGCGCGCAACCTCTTCACCAAAAAAATCCAGGCAGTCACCTTTGAAATCCGTGACGATGAAGGGAAATTGTACGGAACCCTTCGCGATGAAGAAAGCGCACACATTGTGGCATTCGGATTGAACAACGGCTTCCGCCCCCATATCCTCGGAGGCTTTGCTGATTCGGTCGTGCTTGATATTAAAAAAGCCATGGGCGCTTAAGGGAGAAAATCATGAAAGCCAAAATCACAAAAACCACCACCGGATGCGTAGCCCTGGCATACGATTCACACGGCTATGATGCAGATCGCCGGGTAGTACGCCTCTTCTGCTGCCCCATTGATGGCGGGTATGTAACCGAGCAAATCAAGGGGGAATGGATACAGGTGTGTGAGCGCCTAAGCAGTACGGGTATCACGCTTTCCTGCTCAAGCCGGGATGCGCTGGGCGCCATGATCCGCAAGCATTATCAATCGATGAAACGCGCACAATCAAGAGCATAAGGAGAAAATCATGATTGACGTGACTTATCAAGAGGGAGGAAAAATGACCTACCGAGAATTACGAGCCTCATACGGCCTTCTCCAGCGCGAAATGGCTGAGGCGCTGGGGGTGCATCTTCGGCACTGGCAACGGCTCGAAGCAAGCCAAAGGGAGGTAGCGCCCTGGCATCTGGATGTGCTTTGGGCGCGATCACAACGGGGAAAGGGGAGAAAATCTTGATTTCTCAAGATTTGAAATGCGGATTAATTTGAGTGTGGCATACATGGCGTTTTACCCACAATCCCAGTATTTTGATTTTGCGCTTGTGCTTGCGTTGTTTTTTATCGCCTTGGCATGCGCGTCTTTGGAGATATGAAAATGGACAATCGCAGAACGATTCGTGAAAACCGGGACCAGATCGGCATCTGGTGGTTCTGGTTGCTGGTGTTGCTGGTGGATATTTGGATTGCGTGGTGGGCGCTCCCATAAAAGCATGCTTTATCTGCGGCCAAAGGACTCAAAGCCATTGATGAAGTGGTGAAACGTCTTCGGGCCGAGAATCCAGGCGCATTTCTCACGGATGACGATCTGCCGAACCGGGTTTTCTTCGACGCTCCCACCGGCTATCTTGGTACAGACTCGAGACGGATTCCGTGCGCTTGCGTGAATGATGCAGATGTACTGCGGATGTACTTTGACCAGAAAAGGAGCGCCTCATGAAAGTCCGTGACAAAGAACTGAAAGAAACCGTGGATGTTCTGGAAAAAGCATGCTTATCGAGGAAGTGTTACTGGCCACGCCCCAACCCTGGATCATTTTCGCTGGGGGTTGGGTACAAATCGACCAGTGACCGGAGTTATCTGTGCGGGACCAGGCATGCGAGAGGTTGCCCATCGGAAGCCATCAATTCAGAGCCTCGATCGTTAGAGCGAGCAAGTCCATCTCATCCAGTCGATACCTGCTGTAAAAAGCCTTTGTCCCAAGCCCATGAAGCCCTGTGTCACCCTGGTGGTGCTCAGGGCGTTGCTGGTGTTGCTGGTGGATATTTGGATTGCGTGGTGGGCGCTCCCATAAAAGCATGCTTTTTTTAACAACCACAAGGAATTGAAATATGAAAATGTTCGGAGCATATCTC
>JAEHJW020000109.1_pt1 | contig 22835 bp, 15 predicted proteins | sample 9271431 | NCBI WGS metagenome assembly JAEHJW02 | reverse complement strand
AGCGGCGCCATCCCTGGACGCCCCTACCAGGCCCTCAGACCCTGGCCTATGAATGCAACGCGGACATCATCGGGTTCGGGGGCGCGGCCGGCGGAGGCAAGACGGACCTGGCCTGCGGCAAGGCGCTCACCAAGCATCGCAAAGTGGGCATCTTCCGCGTCAACGGCACCGAGCTTACCGGCGTGCTCGATCGCCTGACCGACCTGATCGGCAGTCGGGACGGCTACAACGGCAAGGACAGCATCTGGCGCCTGCGCCGCGCGGACAGCGTGCCGATCCAGATCGAGCTGGGGAGCTTCCCGAATCTCGGCGACGAGAAGAAGTACCAGGGCCGCCCGCACGATCTGCTGGTCTTCGACGAGGCCGCGAACATGCGCGAAATCCAGGTGCGTTTCCTGCTCGGCTGGCTGCGCACCACAACGCCCGGCCAGCGCTGCCAGGCGTTGATGACGTTCAACCCGCCGACCACGGCCGAGGGCCGCTGGATCGTCGATTACTTTGCCCCGTGGCTCGACCCTAAGCACCCAAACCCGGCGCGACCTGGGGAGTTGCGATGGTTCGCGGCTATCGACGGCAAGGATGTCGAAGTCGCCGGCCCCGATCCATTCGAGCACAACGGCGAGACGATCCGGCCGCTTTCGCGCACGTTCATTCCGTCGCGCGTGACGGACAACCCCTACTTCCGGGACAGCAACTACATGGCCACCCTGCAGGCTTTACCCGAGCCTTTGCGCTCGCAGATGCTCAATGGCGACTTCAACGCCGGCATGGAAGACGACCCTTGGCAGGTGATACCGACGGTCTGGGTCGAGGCGGCGCAGGCGCGCTGGACGCGGCCGGTGAAGCTGCCGGCGATGGATAGCATCGGCGTCGACGTCGCCCGCGGCGGCAAGGACAACACGATCATCGCGCGCCGGCATGGCATGTGGTTCGATGAGCCACTGGCCTACCCGGGCGCGCAGACGCCGGACGGCCCCAGCGTTGCGGGCCTTGTGATCGCGGCCGCGCGCGACCAGGCGCCGATCCATATCGACGTTATAGGCGTCGGCAGTTCGCCCTACGACTTCTTGAACAACGCGCGCCAGCAGGTGCTGGGCATCAACGTCGCGGAGAAGGCGCTCGCGATGGATCAGTCCGGGCGCCTTGGGTTTTTCAACCTGCGCAGTCAGCTCTGGTGGCAATTCCGCGAAGCGCTCGACCCGGCGAATAACCGCGGCGTCTGTCTGCCGCCCAGCAAGCAACTGCTCGCGGATCTGTGCGCGCCGACCTGGCGCCTGTCCGGCAGCACGATCCAGGTCGAGGGCCGCGAGGAGATCGTCAAGCGCATCGGCCGCTCGCCGGACTGGGCCAGCGCCTACATCCTGGCGCTGATCGACACCCCCAAGCGTGCGATGTTACAGGCCGGTGCGGTTACCTCGTCGCGCCGGACATACGATCCCTATACCGCACTACGTGGATAGCCCCATGCGAATCGAAGTCAAGGAGGTCCGGATAGGCGACTACCTGCCAGCCGTGGCCGATCTCGCTCGCCAGAACTGGGGCGAGACCGGCTTTGACTTTGACCTGGACCTCGACGGCGAGCGCATCCAGGCGCTGCAGGATGCCGGCGTGGCGATTGCCCTGGCCGCCTTCGACGGCGATCGCGTCGTCGGCTACTCGACGGCCTACATCTCGCCGCATACGTTCAACCCCAGAATCATCTGCTGCCTGACCGAGGCGCTGTTCGTCGATCCTGAGTATCGCAAGTGCTCGGCGGCCTACAAGTTGATCCGGGAAACCGAGCGCGTCGCCGCCCAGCGAGGCGCGAATCGCGTGTTGTGGGGCACGCGCGCCGGCACCAAACTGGCCGATACCTTGATGCGCCGCGGCTGCGTGCCGTGGGACATCACCGTGGCGCGGAGGTTGGATGGGTAGCCATAGCCTACTCGGAGCGGTAGTTGGGGGCGTAGCTGCCTATATGACGGGCGGCGCATCGTTACTGATGAGCGCCGGCGGTGCAGCAGCCGTTGGCGCCGGTGCCACAGTTGGTGCATCAATAGACCAGCAGCAAGCCGCAAAGGACGCTGCGGCAGCGACCAACAACGCCGTGGCGCAGCAGACGCAGACGGCGGACGCGGCCCTGCAGCAGCAGATCGACGCGCAGAATCAGCAGCTTCAAACCGCGCAAGACGCCCTCGCCCAGCAGAAGACAGCGGACGCTGCGCAACTTCAAGCCGAGCAGGACGCACTGACGCAGCAACAAACGGCATCGGATGCGCAGCTCAAGACCGCGCAGGACGCTCTCACGGCGCAACAAACGGCTTACCAGAACCAGCTCCTGCTAGGGCAGCAGACCCTCGCGCAACAACAGGCGTCTTCACAAGCGCAACTCGTTCAGGCGCAGCAGGCGTCCGCGGCGCAGCAGGCGATGATGCAGCAGCAGATCGACGCGGCGAACAAGCTCTACCAGTCGCAGGTGGAAGCGACCAACCGTGCCAACCAGTTGCAGCCTGACACTGCGGCCATGACGGCAGCCAACCAACAGCAAGGCAAGAGCGGCCAGTCGGGCACGATGCTGACCGGGCCGGCGGGCGTCGATCTGACGCAGCTCTCGCTCGGCAAAACCACGCTCCTGGGCTCGTGATGGCGAACCTGACGCAACGCGACAAGCTCTACACCCGCTACGGCCAGCTCAAGACCGAGCGGGCGACCTGGCTTCTGCACTGGAAGGAGATCAGCAACTACCTGCTGCCTTACTCCGGGCGCTTCTTCGTACAGGATCGCGATCGGGGGCAGAGCCGCATCAACAACATCTACGACTCCACCGGCACGCGAGCGCTGCGCGTGCTCGCCGCCGGCATGATGTCGGGCATGACGAGCCCGGCGCGGCCATGGTTCCGGCTCTCCACGGCGGACCCCGACCTGGCGAAGTTCATGCCGGTCAAGGTCTGGCTCAACGATGTCACGATTCAAATGCGCGACGTGTTCAACAAGTCGAACACCTATCGCGCGCTGCACAGCATGTACGAAGAACTGGGCGCATTCGGCACGGCCGCTTCAATCATCGTGCCCGACTTCAAGAACGTGGTGCATCATCACCCACTGACCTGCGGCGAGTATTGCATCGCGGCCAGCGAACGCGGCGAGGTCTGCACGATCTATCGCGAGTTCCAGAAGACGGTGGCGCAGATCGTCGCCGAGTTCGGGATCGACAAGGTAAGCCAGACGGTCAAGAACCTGTACGACCGCGGCTCGCTCGATCAGTGGGTGACGATCATCCAGGCGATCGAGCCGCGCACCGACCGCGACCCGTCGAAGCGAGACGCAAAAAACATGGCGTGGCGATCCACCTACTTCGAGATCGGCGCCGACCCCGAGAAGTACCTGCGCGACGGCGGCTTTGCCATGTTCCCCGGCATCGCACCGCGCTGGGCCGTGGCCGGCGGCGACATCTACGGCAACAGTCCGGGCATGGAAGCGCTGGGCGACATCAAGCAACTGCAGCAGGAGCAGTTGCGCAAGGGGCAGGGCATCGACTACATGACCAACCCGCCGCTGCAGGCGCCCACGACGCTCAAGAATCGGGATATGGACTCCCTGCCGGGCGGTATCTCGTTCGTCGATACCAGCTCGCCGGGCGGCGGCATTCGCACACAGTTTGATGTGCGCCTCGATCTGAATGCGTTGCTCATGGACATCCAGGACGTGCGCAGCCGGATCAACGGCGCCTTCTACGCGGACCTGTTCCTGATGCTGTCGAACCAGCAGGACGCGCGCATGACGGCGACCGAAGTCGCCGAGCGGCACGAAGAGAAGTTGCTGATGTTGGGGCCGGTGCTGGAGCGTCTGCAAAACGAGATGCTGAACCCGTTGATCGACACGACGTTCGACCGGATGCTGGCGGCGGGCATCATTCCGCCGGCGCCCCCTGAGCTGCATGGCCAGGCGCTCAATGTCGAATTCGTTTCGATGCTGGCGCAGGCGCAGGCGGCCGTCGGGACCAACAGCGTCGATCGGTTCGTCTCGACCATGGGCGGCATCGCGCAGTTCAAGCCCGAAGTGCTGGACAAGTTCGACCCGGACGAGTGGGCCGACATCTACTCGGACATGCTCGGCGTCGATCCGTCGCTGGTGGTGCCGTCCGACAAGGTGGCGTTGATTCGCCAGGCGCGCGCCAAAGCGCAACAGCAGGCGCAGCAAGCGGCAGCCGTGCCGCAAGTGGCACAAGCCGCGAAGAATGCATCGCAGATCGACCCTCAAGGGCTGCAGGACGTGATCAGCCAGTTCAGTGGCTACACGACGCCGCCAGGAACCTAACACCACAAGGAGCTGGATATGGCCATGGTCAACATGAAGATGGACCCCGAAGAGGCGAAGGAGCAGGTGACGCCGGAGGTCGGCGACGCGCCGCAATATCCCTACGGCCTGGAACTGCGCCTCGATGACAAGTCGCTGGCCAAGCTCGGCATGACCTCGCCGCCGGCGGTGGGCACCGAGATGTCGATCACGGCGCGCGTCGTGGTGAGCAGCGCTAGCCAGTACCAGACGCAAGGCGGCGAAGCGGAGGCCAGTTCCTGCTGGCAAATCACCGACATGGAAGCCTCCAGCGTGAGCGCGAAAGGCGACAAGGCGCAGGCGCTTTACGGCAAACCAGCAGCCGGTGCAGTTACCTCGGACAGCACGTCGTAAGGTATGAGTCATGATCCGTTCGACCTACGCGGTCAGGAGCGCGCCAAGCAGGAGATCGAGGCCCGCAACAAGGTTGAGCGGCAGATCGAGCAGCAGGATCTGAAGTGGCTGATGAAGTGCAGACAAGGGCGCCGGATCGTCTGGCGCCTGCTGGAACGGACAGGCCTGTATCGCACGTCGTTCGATCCGAACCCGGCGATGATGGCCTTTAACGAAGGCAACAGAAACCTGGGGTTGATGCTGATGGCGCAGTTGAACGAAGTCTGCCCGGAGCGTTACACCCTCATGGTACAGGAGCAACGAGATGGCAGAGCAAACAGCAGCGCCGGCGACGGAACAAGCTAGCAGCGCTGCGCCGGAAACCTTGGTCACTGCGGGCACGGCGCCCGAGGCCAGTGCCCAACCGACCGCACCGGAGGGCACTGCGCCCGCGGCAGGCGATCAGCAGCAGACGCAACAGAAGGCGCCCGAACAGTACGCCGACTTCACCTTGCCCGACGGTTACAAGCTGGACGGCGAGATCGGCGACAAATTCAAAGCGGTGGCGAAGGATCTCGATCTGACGCAGGAGCAGGCGCAGAAGTTGATCGACCTGGACGTGCAGCGCGTCACCGCGCAGACCCAGCAGCTCCACGCAACGAGCGCCGCTTGGGTGGATGCGACCAAGGCCGACAAGGAAATCGGCGGCGACAATCTGAACGCCAACCTTGCCGTGGCGCAGAAGGCCCTGGCAGCGTTCGGCACGCCGGAGTTGAAAAACCTGCTGCAAGAGACCGGCCTGGGCAACAACCCCGAGATTATCCGGGCGTTCTACCGGGCCGGAAAAGCAATCGGCGAGGATTCGTTCGTGCCTGCGGGCTCGGGCGCATCCAAAGGGCCGAGCACTCCAGCGCAGGCCCTGTACGGTTCCAAGAAATGATTTCGCCCTAACGCCGTGAGGCGCCGGGCACCCCGAACCCAATCTAACGCCGTGAGGCGCTGAAAGGAGCAACAAGATGGCTACTCTCACCTCCAACGCATTGACCCTGGCCGACTGGGCCAAGCGGCTCGACCCCGACGGCAAAGTGCCGGTCGTCGCCGAATTACTCTCGCAGACCAACGAAGTCCTCGAAGACGCCGTGTTCATGGAAGGCAACCTGCCGACCGGGCACCGCGTCACCGTCCGCACCGGCTTGCCGACGGTCTACTGGCGCCAGATCAACGCCGGCGTGCCCTCCAGCAAGAGCACCACGGCGCAGGTCGACGAGAGCTGCGGCATGCTCGAAGCCTACTGCCGCGCGGACAAAGACCTGGTCGAACTGGCTGCGGATACGGCGGCCTTCCGCCTTTCCGAGGATGTCGCCTTCCTGGAGGCGATGAACCAGACCATGGCGCAGACCCTGTTCTACGGCAACGTCGCCAGCGACAACAAGACCTTCACCGGCTTGGGCGCTCGCTACTCCAGCCTGTCGGCGGGCAACGGCCAGAACATCCTCAGCGCCGGCGGCTCGGGCGCCGACAACACCTCGATCTATCTGGTTTGCTGGGGTGAAAATACCGTCTTCTGTCCTTTCCCGAAGGGCTCGACGGCCGGCCTGATCCACGAGGACATGGGCCAGCTCACCGTCTATGACGGCAACGGCAACCCGTACCAGGCCTACCAGACGCATTACCAGTGGAAGAATGGCCTGGTGGTCAAGGATTGGCGCTATGTCGTGCGTATCGCCAACATCGACGTGTCCGATCTGATCGGCCAGGTCAACACCCAAGCGCCGACGGCGTCGACGGCCATCGTCAAGTTGATGGCGCGCGCCATGTACCGTATCCCGGCGCCGGGCATGGGCCGTCTTGCGTTCTACATGAACCGCACGGTGCACTCGGGCCTGGCGCTCGCCGCCATGGACAAGTCGCAGTACCTGCTCAAGATCGAGCAGGGCCTGTCTCAGTTCGGCACGCCGCTGTCGTGGCTGTCGTTCCTGGGCGTGCCGCTGCGCAAGGTCGATCAGCTCACCAACGCCGAAGCCGTCGTCTCCTAAGAAAGGACCAGACCATGATCACAGACGCAAACCTCCAACTGTCGAGCGCGCAGGCCGTCACGGCCACCGCGTTCTCGACCAACACCATCGACCTGAGCGTGGCGCGCGACATCGGCACCGGCGAGGACCTGGACATCCATGTCAGCGTGGATACGACCTGCACTGCGGCCGGGGGCGCGACCGTGCAGTTCCAGGTCGTCACGTCGGACAACGCCAATCTGTCGTCCCCCATCATCCTCAACGAAACCGATGCGATTCCGATCGCCACGCTGGTGAAGGGCTACCGCATGGAGCTGGAGATCCCGGCGCAGATCGGCAGCAACGGCCATCGTTACTTGGGCCTGCAGTACACGGTCGGCACCGGCCCGCTGACGGCCGGCGCCTTCACCGCCACCATCGCGCTGGATGTCGAGGATCGCAAGACCTACGCCTCCGGCTTCACCGTCGCATAAAGGGGATCGACATGGCAAAGCATATCGTCAAGGAAATCCCTTATTGGGATGGCGTTCAGCTCTTCCAACCCGGCGAGGTCGTGGAGTACAACGGCAAGCCCTCCAAGAACCTGGAGCGCATCAAGGAGGAGCGCAGGCCCGCGCCGCAGCCCGAGCCCGAGCCCTTGACCTAACCCGCAGCACCTTCTCCCAGCAGTGGGTTCGGGCGCCTCGGGACACTGAGGCGCCCGCTTTCATAAGGGAACGCGATGGCAACCGACTTGGATATCTGCAATCTTGCGCTCGCCCACCTTGGCGACGACGCCACGGTGGCCAGCATCGACCCGCCGGAGGGGAGCATCCAGGCGGCGCATTGCGCGCGCTTCTACCCGGTGGCGCGCGACTCCCTGCTGGAGATGCATAACTGGGGATTCACCACTACCCGGATCGCGCTGTCGCTGCTGGCGGCTACACCGCTATCGGGTTGGGTCTATGCCTACGCGCAACCGTCCGATGCGATCAACCTGCTGGGGGTTTTCATCCCGGGGTCAACCGATGACTTCAACCCGCAGGACTTCGAGACCGAGACCTTGGCCGACGGAACCAACGTGATCTACAGCAACACCCAGTCAGCGGTACTGCGATACACCCGACACGTCACCGATCCCTCGCAGTTCTCACCACTCTTCACCGATGCGCTCGGCTGGCTGTTGGCGTCGATGCTGGCGGGGCCGCTCCTGAAGGGCACGACCGGCGCGCAGGCTACCGTGCAGAGCTATAAGATGTTCCTGGCGCAGTTCGGCAAGGCGGCGGCCTCGGACGCTGGGCAGCGCCGCGTGCGCCCGCAGGATAATCCGTCTTGGCTCAAGGGCCGCGGACCCGTGCCGATCAACCTGTTGCCTGGGTGGCCTCGTTGAGCATTCGGACGCTCCAGCAGTCGTTCTCAGGGGGCGAAGTCACGCCCGAATTCTGGGGGCGCATCGACGATGCCAAGTACCAGACGGGCTTGGCGATCTGCCGCAACTTCATCTGCAAACCGCAGGGGCCGATCGAGAATCGGGCCGGCACCGTGTTCGTGCGCGAAGTCAAGGACTCGACGCAGCCCACGCGGGTGATCGCGTTCACCTACTCGACCACGCAAACCATGGTGATCGAGTTGGGCGCCGGTTACTGTCGGTTTCACACGACGGCGGCGACACTGCTGGCCGGCGCACCCGCCGCCTGGGCCACGGCCACCGCGTACGCCGTGGGCGCCCTGGTGGCGGAAGGCGGCACGAATTATTACTGCAAGACGGCGCATACCTCGGGCGTCTTTGCGACCGACGCTGCAAACTGGTACGCCCAGCCGGCGACGGGCGAGTACGAGATCCCCAACGGCTACGCTGCGGCCGATCTGTTCGACATCCACTACGTCCAGTCGGCCGACGTGCTCACCCTGGTGCATCCCAACTATGCGCCGATGGAGCTACGCCGCAACGGCGCGACCGACTGGACACTAGGGCCGATTTCCTTCACGTCGAGCCAGGTGCCCCCCACCGGACTGACCGCCGTAGCCAGTGGGGGAACCGGCACCGACTACAAGTACGTCGTCACGTCGGTGGGCACGCTGGGCACCGATGAGTCGGTCATGTCGACTATGGCAACCTGCAACGGCGACCTGTTCGCGACAGCGGCCTACAACACCATCACTTGGACGGCGGCGGCCGGCGCCAGTCGGTATTACGTCTACAAGTTCTCCGGCGGCAACTACGGCTATGTCGGGCAGACCACAGACACGACCTTTACCGACAACAACATTGCCGCGGATATCGGGCGCACGCCGCCGATCAACCTCAATCCGTTCCCGGGCGCGCTCGACTATCCGGGCGCCGTGAGCTACTTCGAGCAGCGCCGGATCTTCGCGGGCACACTCAATGCCCCGCAGAACATCTGGATGACCAAGAGCGGCACCGAGTCGAACATGAACTACTCGCTGCCCAGCCTATCCGACGATTCGATTCAGTTCCGCGTGGCGGCGCGCGAGGCCAACACCATCAGGCATATCGTGCCTTTGACGAGTCTGTTGCTGCTCACGAGTTCTGCCGAGTGGCGCATCACCTCGATCAATTCAGACGCGGTGACGCCTTCCACCATCTCGGTCGCGCCGCAGGCCTACATTGGATCGAGCAACGTCGGGCCGATCATCATCAACAACAACGTGATCTACTGTGCCGCCCGCGGCGGCCACATGCGCGAATTGGCCTACGCCTGGCAGGCCAACGGCTACGTTTCGGGGGATTTGAGCCTGCGCGCGCCGCATCTGTTCGATACGCTCGACATCATCGACATGGGCTACGCCAAGGCGCCCTATCCGATCGTCTGGGCGGTCTCATCCAACGGTAACCTGCTGGGGATAACCTACATCCCAGAGCAGCAGATCGGCGCATGGCATCATCACGATACCGACGGCCTGTTCGAGTCGGTCGCCGTGGTCGCTGAAGGGCGCAACGACGTGCCTTATTTCGTGGTGAATCGCACGATCAACGGCGTACAGAAGCGGTACATCGAGTGCCTGCACGATCGCATTTTCGTGAATCAGCAGGATGCGTTTTTCGTCGATTGCGGCCTGACCTTCACCACGGTGACGCCGGCCTCGACGATCACCGGTCTGGGCTACCTGGAAGGCAAGACAGTCAGCATCCTGGGCGACGGCGCTGTGATGCCGCAATGCGTCGTCACCGGCGGCTCGATCACGCTATCGCAGCCGGTGAGCACGGCGCAGATCGGGCTGCCGATCACGGCCGATGCGCAGACGCTGCCGGCCGCTTTCGCGACGGAGGGCTACGGCCAAGGGCGACCCAAGAACGTCGATGCGGTATGGCTGCGCGTCTATCGCTCCAGCGGCATCTTCGCCGGCCCGGACTTCAGCAGCCTGACCGAAGTCAAGCAGCGCACGACGGAGCCCTATGGCTCACCGCCAGCGCTCAAGACCGACGAGATACGGCTGCCGATTTCTCCCTCCTGGGGAAATAGCGGCCAGATGTGCGTCCGGCAAGCGGATCCACTACCGCTGACGATCGCATCGGTATCGCTTGAGCTGACGGTAGGGGGCTGATATGGGCGCTGCGGCAGGAGCAAGCTTACCAGGGGCAGGCATGGGCCTGGCGGGCGCGTTCATGTCGGCCAGTGGCGCCTACAGCGCTGCCAGTTCGCAGCAGTCGATGCTGTACGGCCAGGCCAACCTGGACGTGATCAATGCGCGGATGGAATCGTCGGCGCTGTCGGCTGCCGCCAACCTGGACACGATCAACGCCAAGGCCGTGGCCGATGCCTCGCTCACGAATGCGTCGTCACTGGAGATTGGCGCCAACGCGAATTACGACCTGGCGACAACATCGGCCAAGCTCGACACGATCGGCGCCAATGCCAACTACAACGCCAGCGTGACGCAGGCCGGGCTCGGCATCGTGCAGGCGGAGGGCCAGGCGCTCAACCTGACGACCAAGGCCGGCGTCGATGCGATCGGCGCACAGACGCAGGAAGCTGGGCTGAACGCCGGCGCCATCATGGCCGACAACTCGGCGCACTTGTCCGAACTGCAAGCGCAAAGCGCACTACTCCAGGGGCAGCATCAGGAGCAGGCTGAGATGCTGCAGACGGCGCAAATGAAGGGCCAACAGCGAGCATCGATGGCGGCGCGCGGTGTCGATCTCGGCCAGGGTTCGCCGCTCAATGTGCTCACCAGTACCGACCTGGCCGGCGCCAACGCAGTGATCCGCACCCAACAGGACGCCGCCATGGCGGCGTTCGGCTACCGGGCGCAGGAGGCCAGCGCGATGATCGACGCCGCTGGCAAACGCATGCAGTCGGGCATGGTATCGATCCAATCGACGCTTGAGACGGGGCTTACCAATACGCAAGCGACGGCCGTGGTCGCCAACGCCAACGCGCAGGCGGATCTGCAAAAAGCGCTGGCGCAGATCGGCTTGACCACGACCACGGCGGCAGATACGGCAAAGATCGCCTACGCCGGCGCTGATCTGACACGAGCGACAGCGCAGGCCAACACCAACCGAGCCCTGGCGCTCGCCGGTCTCAACAACGCCGAGGCAGCAGCAGCGCTGAAGCAGGTCACGGCCAACGTGCTCCTGGAAAACCAGACCGCCGCGGCGAACGTCAAGGCGACCGAGGCCGCCGGCATCAGCCCCTCGATGTCGGCCGAGTCGTCACTGCTGACCTCGGCATCGCGGGTCGCCAGTACCTGGTACGGATACAGCAAGTCGATAGGGGGCTAAGCGATGCCGATCGTTCCAGAAACGCAACCGGTGCAGGCAGATACCCGGGTTATCACAAGCAACCGGATGTTCATGCCGCAGCGCGCGGATACGCAGGTCGATTCACCCAGCCTGGCCGCGCTCCCCGGGCAGGAAGAGGAGCAACTGGGTGGCAGCATGACAGGCGCCGGCGACGCGCTGGTGCAACTCGCCACGCGGGCGCAGGATGACGCCAACCAGACCCGGGTGGATGACAATCTCAACCAGCTCCGGCAGCAGGCGCTGACACTCACCTACGACCCCCAGAACGGCTACCTGGCGCAGAAAGGCGTCAATGCTTTGCAGCGGGACAGTGGGATGCCGCTACCCGACGAGTATGCGCAGAAGTTGAGCGATGCTGCTGCCAATCTCTCGCAGAACCTGGCCAACCCGGCGCAGCAGCAAATGTTCTCGCAGCGCGCCAACGATGTGCTGGCAGCCTTCAAAGGGAACGTTGAGCAGCATACCCTGCAGGAATATAACAACTACAGCATGTCGGTGCAGGACGGCGCGATCAAGCTGGGCGCCGATGACGCGAAACAGAACTGGTCAGACCCGGTGAAGATCGACACGGCATTGGCCAGCGTCCAGGCCGCCGTGGTGCGTGCGGGGCAGCTCAGCGGCGACTCGGCCAACATGACGCTGGCCAAGATGAAGGCCGCGACCAGCATGGTGCATACCGGCGTAATCGACGCCGCACTGCAGAACGACAACCCAACCTACGCGAGTCAGTACCTGCAACAGTACAAGGGCCAGATGACGGCCGACGACATCCTGCGCGCCAACGGCGTCCTCAACCGGCATTTGGATGCCGGCATCGCGCAGCAAGCCGTGACAGCGACCAACAACAACTACGCCCCCCAGTTCGCGCCGACGGACTTCGACCGACTCACCGGCATCGTGGCCGGCATGGAGAGTGGCGGCAAGGATACCAACGCCGACGGCACGCCGGTGGCGTCCCTCAAAGGCGCGCTCTACAAGATGCAGGTGATGCCCGATACCGCGGCCAATCCGGGCTTTGGCATCCCGCCCGCGGCGGACAACACGCCGGCCGAGTATAACCGCGTCGGCACCCAGTACCTGCAGGCGCTGGTGACCAAGTACGGCAACCCGGCGCAAGCCCTGGCGGCCTACAACGCCGGGCCGGGCGCCGTCGATGATGCGCTGGGTCAAGCCGCCTCGACCGGCAAGCCGTGGGCGAGTTTCCTGCCGCAGGAGACGCAGGCCTACGTGCAAAACGGCATGGCCAAGCTGGGGGCGGGGCAGGGCGCGGCGCCAATGCCGACGCTCAATGACTACACGCAGGACGCGATCAGCCGCCTGGGCGCAAACCCTCGCCCGGAACAAGTGCAGCTCACGCGCCAGGCGGCCGAACAGCAGTACAACGTGCTGGTCAAGTCACGCAGCGAGCAGGCCGATCAGGCGCTGCTCGCCGTGCAGCAGGGGTTGATCGCCAACGGCGGCAACTACAACGCCTTGGACTACAACACCAAAATGACGCTGGCCAACCTCGACCCCGCCAAGGTGCCGGCGGCGCTGACCTTCGCCAAGGCGATCGCTACCGGGCAGAACGAGACGGACCCAGCGCTTTACATGAACCTTGCCACCTATCCCGACGAGATGGCGAAGCTGACCGACTCGCAATTCATGCAGTTGCGCCCCCAGCTCTCACAGCCGGACTTTGATCATTTTGCAGCCGAGCGCGGCGACATCCTGAACGGCAAGGTCGATACCTCTACCGGGGGACTGAACAGCGGGGCGCTCAACACCGTACTCTCCAATCGACTCACCAGCATTGGTATCAACCCGACGCCGAAGCCGACCGATATGGGCGCCCGGGCGCAGGTGGGCACCATCCAGAAATACGTGCGCGACGACATATTCGCGCAGCAGGCGCAGCTCGGCCGGAAGATGACGCCGGGAGAAATAGAAAACCGCGTCGACACGCTGTTCGCCAAAGACTTGAATTTCCGAAATACCTTTATGGGCTTCAGCACTGGAACATCGTCGCAGAACATGCTGTCGATGAAGCTCGGCGACGTTCCCAGCGATTCGCTCGATGCGCTCAAGACCTCCTTCGCGAAGGCGGGCGTCTCGAATCCGACCGATGACCAACTCATGCGCGCGTACTGGACGCTGAAAGGCCGCAATGGCTGACGATGGCGATACCGATCTGCTGCCCGGCGCCGATGACGCCGTGGCCTCCGTTCTGCACCAGGACAACCAGGCCACGGCGGTGCAGATCCGCAACAATCTGCAGTTCTCGGCGGACGCCAACCCCGACCAGGAAGCGAACTACATGCACCTGGCGAAGTTCGTCGGCGTGCCGGTCGATACCGTGCGTGCCCAGCCGCAGGCGATCAAGACGCAGGCTGCGCTGCAGCAGTTCGACGCCGACGGCCTAACCGCACAGGCGCCGCAGACTGCCCAGCTCCTCACCAACCTCGACAACACCCGGATGCTGCACGATGACATCGGCGGCACGGCAGCGGTCGAGCAAGCGGTCAAGGCGCTGGGCACGGCGCCCGACGCGCCGCCGGAAATGACGCAGTGGCAGCCGTCGTTGGGGCAGCGTATTCGCGGCTGGATCAATGACGCCTTCGGCCTGACCGAACGTGAGCGGGCGCGAGCCGGCATTCAGTACGCGGCGCAGCAGTCGGGCATGACGGTGGATCAGGCGAGCCAAGCAGTTGGCGGCATGTCCGAGATCCCCATGCAGGCGGCGAGCAAGCTCGTCAATGCGGCCAGTTTTGGCGTTATCCCCGACATGGCCGGCGCCCCCAATACGACCGGCGGCGCGATCGCAGGGGCGGCCGGGCAGCTCGCGGGGTTCCTGACCGGGCCGATGGGGGCGACCGACTACCTCGCCGGCAAGGTCGGCCTGGGCGCCTTGGAGCACGTCGCCGGCGAGTCGTTCGCCAAAGGCCTGGCCAAGGACGTGGCAGCGCAATCGCTCAAGCTGGGGACAGCCAACGCGCTGGCGGACGTGGGCAACACGATCGGCTCTCCCGATCTGACCACAGCGCTGCAGCAGGAGGGCCACGACGCCCTGGCCGGCGCCGGCATGGGCGCGATCTTTGGCGCTGCGGGGCGGCTGCTGCCGGACAACAACCTGCTCAGCACGGTAGGGCGCATCGCGGGCGTGCAGTCGGCCATGGATCTCTCGCAGGGCAAGACGCCCTATCAGGATCTCGCCAACTGGGACCAACTCTCACCGGCCGAGCGCGGCGATGCGGCATTCAACATGCTGCTCAATGGCGCCTTCTCACTGGGGGGTGCCGGCCGCGCGGAGGGTGGATGGTTCCACGACGCCGCCAAGGCCGACCTGGCGGTGGATGACGCGCAGAAGCTGCAGGCGCTCTCGCAAGTCTCGGCCGCGAGCAAGTTTCGCGAGCGCGACCCGGCGGCGTTCAACCAGTTCGTCAGCAGCATGACTGAAGACGGCAACCTGTCGAACGTGTTCATCGACGGCAAGACGCTGGTGGATGCCTTCAACCAGTCGGGGGTGAGCGGCGATGATCTGCAGCAGAAGATGCCCGGCGTCGCCGCCCAACTCAACGAGGCGCTGCAGACCAACGGCGACGTGAGCATCCCGGTGGCCGACTATGCGACGCATATCGCCGGCGGCCCGGCCGACGCGGCGATCCTGCCCAACCTCAAGACTTCGCCCGACGGCAGCACCTACGCCGAGGCGCAGGAGTTCTACAAGACGCAGACCGAACAACTCAAGGCGCAGGCCGACGACATCATCGGTCAGAAGGCGCAGGACGATGTCTATCAGGCCAACCAGCAGCAGGTCTACGACAACGTGCTCGACCAGCTCAACACGGCCAACCGCTTCACGCCGGACGTGAACAAGGCCTACGCCTCGCTGGTGCGCGACTTCTACGTGACCACGGCCGACAAGATGGGCGTCATGCCGAGCGACCTGATGGCGCGCTACCCGCTTAACGTCGCGGTCGAGAAGATGGCCGGCGAAGGGTTCGATCAGGCAGCGCCGGTCAAGCCCGTGGTCGATGCACTGCAGGCTAAATACCCGGGCCTTGCGCTCGATGCATTGGACAGCAGCAACGGCCAGATCAACGTCTCGCGCATCGCGCTGCCGGAGGATCAGAGGGGCCAGGGGGTTGGCACCCAGGCCATGCAGGCGCTGGCGGATCACGCCGATGCGACCGGCAAGACTATCACGCTTACCCCGTCCGGAGATTTTGGCGGCTCGGTGCCGCGGCTCAAGGACTTCTACAAGTCGCTGGGTTTTGTCGAGAACAAAGGGCGCAACAAGGACTACTCGATCAGCGATTCGATGTACCGTGCACCGAAGGGTGACGAGGTCTATAATCAAAACGGGAGCGATCGCAATGACTACACCCAAGACCTCTTCGGCCTACCCCCCGACGATCGAACGGATACACCAGCCGCCGGAGCTTCCGCAGGACGATCGGTTCGGCTCGTATCGCGTGACGACGCGCCCGGCACCTACGCCACCCGCACCAAGCTCGTCAAAGAAAACACCCGAGAGCTCGGCACCGATAAGGTAGATAGCCCGGATAGCGCGGCGCAATCGCTGGCCTACTTAGGCAAGCACGCCGTCGAGCGTCTGGATGCGCTCATCACTGACAAAGAGGGCAAGCCGCTCGCTGTCGTGGGCGCTTTCAAGGGCGCCCTGGCGCAAGCCGCGGTCTATCCGGCCACGTTGGTGTCTGAGGCTTTCCGCGTCAAGAACGCCGCAAACGTCTGGTTTGCGCACAATCACCCTAGCGGCCTGGATGAGTTTAGCGCCGCCGATAGAAACCTGCATCGCGATCTGAAGGAGGCCTTTAGGGGCAGCGACATCACGCCGCGGGGGATATTTGCTATCGCCGGCAGGAGCGGGGAGGGGCGCAAGTGGGTCTACACCGAGAGCGACGGCGACCCAGATATCAGGGGTGAAACAGCCGCCCCTAGCAAGTCGGTAAAGATACCGGTCGCTGAGCGTGTCTACTCAAAGGAGGAGGCGTTAGGTCCGGCGATCCATGACCCCAGCGACGCGAAGGAAGCCGTCAAGAAGATTGCCGACGGTCAAACCGGCGTGATGCTGATGTCTACCCAACACGTACCGGTGGCCTTTGTCCCGATTGAGCCAGGCGAGGCGGGAACGCTGCGCACCGCCGGCCGCATGGACGCGCTCTATCGTGCGATCTCCACGGCGAATGCCGGCAGCGCGATCATCGTTGATAACGGCTCGCTCGGCGAGCGCTCGGCGCGCAACCTGGCGGGGCTGTTCAACAGCATGGACACTCGCGTGCTGGACGTAATGGATACCAGCGGCTCAACGATTGAATCTCGCGCGGAAAAAGGTTTCGATTTCAGCAACAAGTCTTTTACCCAAGGAAACCGCGGCGCCTATAACCCTGAGACGAACACCATCGCGCTGCTGAAAAATGCGGATCTCTCGACCTTCCTCCATGAAACCGGGCATCATTTCCTGGAGATGATGGCCGACCTGGCGGTGCAACCCAATGCGCCGATGGGGATACAGCAGGACTTCGGGCACCTGCTCAACTGGTTTGGGCTGAGCAGCGCCGCCGAGTGGAACAACCTGAGCTTCGAGGAGAAGCGCGCCTACCACGAGCAGTTCGCCCGGGGTTTCGAGGCTTACCTGATGGAGGGCAAGGCGCCCAGCGTCGAACTGACCGGCGTCTTCCAGCGCTTCCGCTCCTGGCTGCTCAACGTCTACAAGTCGCTCTCAGGGCTCAAGGTGGAGCTGACCCCGGAAGTGCGCGGCGTCATGGGCCGGATGTTGGCCAGTGACGAGGCGATCCGCCAGGCCGAGCAGGTGCGCGGGTACGAGCCGCTATTCAAGTCCGCGCTTGACGCGGGCATGACGCCGGAGCAGTACGCCGACTATCAACAGTTGGGCGCTGCTGCGACCGAAAACGCGATCGACGACATGCAGGCGCGCAGCCTGCGCGACATGAAGTGGCTGACCGGTGCGAAAGACCAGGCCATGCGCGCCCTGCAGAAAGAGGCCGCCGGCAAGCGCCGCGAAGTGCGTGGCGAAGTCGCCGGCGAAGTCCGGAAGCAGCAGGTCTACCAAGCCTGGCAGTTCCTGAAGTCCAGGGAGAACCTGGACGATTCCAAAGCGGCGCCCCCGGAGAAACGGCCCGAAGGTGTCGATTCCGAGCGGGACAGCCTGTTCAAGGCCATCGCCAAGCTGGGCGGACTCAGCAAGGACGCGCTGGCGGAGTGGGGGATCGATGAGAAACCCGAGTCGGGCCTGTTCGGCAAGCCGGTGGTGCGCGCCGAAGGCAACGGCCGCAGCCTGGACGGCATGGCCGAAGCCTTGGGGGAGCACGGCTACCTGACGCCTGATGAGCACGGCGAGGTCGATCTGCGCGAGTTCGAGGAGAAATTCACCAACGAGCTGCACGGGTCGCCCGAGTATTCCAGTAATGCCGACTACGACTACCTGCGCCAAGGGGATCAGCCGCAGGGCGACTTGGCGCTTCGGAACGGCGGCCGGCTCGATACCGATGCGGTGCGGGCGATGCCTGGCGGCGATCGCGTCGAGGCGCTGCGCATGACGAAGAAGGGCGGCATCGACCCCGACCTTGCCGCCGAGATGTTCGGCTTCGGATCGGGGCAGGAGATGGTGCGCGCACTGGCCGAGGCACAGCATCCGCGCGACGTGGTGGAGGGACTGACCGACCAGCGGATGCTGGAGAAATACGGCGAGCTATCCAGTCCGCAGGCGATCGAGCGCGCGGCCGAGGCGGCGATCCACAATGACGCCCGCGCCCGTTTCGTTGCCACCGAGCTGAAGGCACTGGCCAAGGCGCAAGGCCCGGCGCGGATGATTGCGCAAGCGGCGACCGAAGCGGCCGATGCGGCCATAGCGGCCAAGCGGGTGCGCGACGTGAGGCCGACGCAGTACGCGGTCGCTGAGGCCAAGTCGGCCCGGAACGCTGACAAGGCCCTCCTGGGCCATGACATCGCGGCCGCGGCCAACGAGAAGCGCGCCCAGCTCCTCAACAACCGCCTGGCCAAGGCGGCGCAGCAGGCCGTCGAGGATGTGCGCAAGGGCGTGCAATACCTGAAGAAATTCGACAAGGGCAGCGTGCGCGAGAACATCGAGCTGGACTACCGCGAGCAGATCGACGCGCTGCTCGACCAGTACGATCTGCGCACCAGCACGTCGGGCAAGGCGCTCGACCGGCGGCAATCGCTGCGCGACTGGTACGCCGACCAGATCGAGCGCGGCTATAACCCGGCGATCCCCGACGCGCTCATGGACAACATGGCGGCGACGCACTACAAGGATATGACCGTCGAGCAGTTCCGGGGGCTGGTCGATGCGGTCAAGAGCATCGAGCACCTGGGCCGACTCAAGCAGCGCCTGCAGGACGGCCAGGAGATGCGCGACTTCAACGCCGTGGTGGGCGACGCGCAGACCGCCATGGACAAGTTGCCCCAACGCAAGCCGGAGACCAACCGCGGGCTCTCCCGAGTGCAGGAGAAGTGGCTGGGCACCAAGGCGATGGTGCGCTCGCTCGACGCCAGCTTGCTCAAGATGGAGCAGGTCTTCGACTGGCTGGACGATCACGACTCGACCGGCGTCTTCAACCGCGTGGTGTTCCGGCGCATCGCCGACGCCGGCGTAAAGGAGGCGGATCTGCGCGGGGAAGTCTCGGCCAAACTGCACGCCCTGGCCGACGCGATGCCGCACCAGGATCTGCGCGCGATCATCCCGGCGCCCGAGCTGATCGACTCACGCACCGGCGACGCCAGCAATTTCACCAAAGGGCAGATCCTGGCGATGGCGCTTAATACCGGCAACGAGTCGAACATGGCGAAGATGCTGGCCGGCGAACGCTGGCCGGAGCAGGGGGTATGGCAGGTGCTGCACCGGGCCATGACCGGCGATGACTGGCATTTCGTACAGGGGGTATGGGATGCCGTCGGGGGGCTATGGCCTGAGATCGAGGCCATGGAGCGGCGCCTGGGCAACAGCGCGCCCGACAAGGTGGTGCCGCGGCCGATCAGCACGTCGCACGGCGAATTCCCCGGCGGCTACTACCCGGTGGTCTATGACCCGCTGCGCAGTTTCGACGTGGAGCAAAACCGCCAGCGCGGCGGCGACAAGATGTTCGAGAACAACTACCAGCGCGCGACCACGCCTAAAGGGCACACGATCGCGCGGACGGAAAACTACGCCCGACCGATCCTGCTGTCCATGGACGTGTTGCCGCGCCACCTGGGGCAAGTGATCCACGACATCGCCTACCGCGAGGCGATCATCGATTCGGATCGCTTCCTGGCCGACAAACGCATCCGCGAGGGCATCGAGACGACGCTGGGCCGCGAGTATTACCAACAGTTGCGCCCGTGGCTGCAGGCGATCGCCAACGACAAGACCTACGACGCGAAGGGGCTCGCCTTCTGGGACAAGGCCGCGCACTGGGCGAGGACATCGGCCACGCTGGTGGGCCTGGGCTACCGCGCCACGACGATGCTGATCCACGGCGCCACGGCGGCCAGCAACAGCGTCGGCGAGATCGGGGCCAAGTGGTTTGCCTCGGGCATCCGCGACACGCTGGGCTCGCCCGACAAGATGGTGGCGGCCAAGGACTTCATTTTCGAGCGCTCGGGCGAGATGCGCAACCGGATGAATCAGGTCGACCGCGACGTGCGCGACGCGCTCCAGGAGATGGAACTGCGCGGGGCCAGCGGCGCGGAGAAGCTCGCCGATCCGGTGCGGCGCTTCGCCTACTACGGCATCAGCATGCTCGACATGGCGAGCGCGCTGCCCACCTGGATGGGCGCCTACAACAAGGGGATGACCGGGGGCCTGGGCGAGCAGGACGCGATCTACGCCGCCGACAAGGCCGTGCGCAACGCCCATGGCGGTGGGGGTGCCAAGGACAATGCCGCGGTGCAGCGCGGGCCTGAGTTCCAGAAGCTGTTCACCATGTTCTACTCCTTCTGGAATCACTTCTATAACCGGCAGCGCGACATGGCGCGGACGGCCGGCACGATCCCCGACAAGGTGCGCCAGGGCGACTACGCCGGCGCCCGGCGCGACTTCGCCATGGTGCTGGCGCGAAGCTGGTTCTACTTCATCATTCCGCAACTGCTCCACGCCGCGCTCAAGCCGCCGGCGCCAAACCAGGATCAGAGCCAGGGGTGGGCCTCCTGGGCCGCGGAAGAGATCGGCCTGGGGCTGTTCTCCGGCATCCCGGTGCTGCGCGACATCGCCAGCGCTGCCGTCACCGGCCGCGACTACACCGCAACGCCGGCGGTCAGCATCATCCAGAACGCCGGCCGCACTGGCATGGACATCGAGCACGCCGTCAAAGGCGAGCCGGTCAGCGACAAGTGGCTCAAGCATGCGGTCACCACGTCGGGCTATGTGTTTGGGCTGCCGACCGGGCAGGCGGCCGGCACGGCGCAGTTCCTGTGGGACGTGGGCGACGGTACGCAAAACCCGCAGGACGTGGCCGATTGGTATCACGGTCTGATGCACGGCGACATGCGGGCGCACTAGCCGGTGCAGTTACTTCGCCGGGGCTGCTGGACAATCTAAGAATCAGGAGGCGCACATGACCGTAGCCAGTTCAACCAGCAAGGCAGGACCCTATGCCGGCGATGGGGTGACAGTCGCCTTCTCGTTCGCTTTCAAGGTGCAGGCCTTGACCGACGTCAACGTGGTCAGCACAGTTACCGTGGCGAGCGTTGCCACTGACACTACGCTGGTGGCCGGCACCGACTACACCATCACGCTCAACGCTGACCAGGACGCGAGCCCCGGCGGGATCGCCACTCTCACGGTGGCGCCGGCGGTAGGCACGCAGACCACGATACTGCGCAACCTCACCCTAACGCAGGGAGCGAGCCTGCCGAATCAAGGCGGCTTCTACCCCAAGGTGATCGAGAACGCGCTAGACAAGCTCACCATGATGGTGCAGCAACTCTACGAGAAAACCAGCAGGGCGCTCCTACTCTCGGTCGCGGATTCGATCACCAACCTGCACGATCTGCTTACCAGCATCACCAATTCGACATCCGCGGCAGCGGGCAGCGCGTCAAGCGCCGGGGCGAGTGCGTCCTCGGCTGCGAGTAGCGCATCGGCTGCGGGGGCGAGCGCCACGGCCGCCGCTGCCTCCGCGTTGGACGCCACGACCAACGGTGCGGCGCAGGTGGCGCTGGCAACGACACAGGCCAACCTAGCCACGACCAACGGTGCGGCGCAGGTGGCGCTGGCAACGACACAGGCCAACCTAGCCACGACCAACGGTGCGGCGCAGGTGGCGCTGGCTCAGGCTTGGGCATCTCAGACATCGGGGCCGGTCAGTGGAAGCGAGTATTCCGCCAAGTATTGGGCGCAGCAAGCCGCATCGCTGATGACCGGCGAGCTTACCTATATGGGGTCATGGGATGCTTCGACAGCAGTCTATCCTGGGTCACCAACAAAAGGTGCGTTCTGGAAAGTCAGCGTCGGGGGAACCGTTGGTGGTACGAGCTATTCGCCCGGCGACGACATCATCTATAACGGCGCGAGTTGGGACAAGATCAACAACGGCGGCGCGGCAATATTGCTCGCCTACACCAGTCGAGGCAACCTTCGCACCGGCATCTACAGCAACGGCGACCAGGCAACAGTCGACGGTCTTGGCCTGTTCGTCTTCACTACGGGCAGCACCGAAGTGGATGATGATGAGACCTGCTTCACCGCGACGGGCGGCGCATGGCTGCTTGAAGCGGCGGCGTGGGACGTGGCCTTTGCCTACTGGCTGCCCGACTACTACGTGCACGATGAGCGCCTGGAGGATGCCGAGGGCAACATCACCACTGCTCAAGGCAACATCACCACGCTGCAAGCCTTCCAGGCCAAGTTCCTGTCAGCGACTTTCAGCATGTCGCTCACGTCCCTGGCGGCCGTCACGTCGAGCGATTTCACCGTCGCCGTCACCGGGGCTGCGGTTGGCGACAGCGTGATCGTCAATTCGGGCAACAGCTTCGGCAACTTAACTGCTGACAAGGGCGAACTGACGTTCAACGCTTACGTCTCGGCGGCGAACACCGTCACCGTCAGCATCCGAAACCCCTCCGCAGCAACCGCGAACATGACTGCCTCGACGTGGGCGGTGCGCGTCATCAAACAATAAGGAGCATCACATGGGCATGATCCGCGCAATTCGCATGATGAACGACATCAACACCGGGGCACTGACCGGGGCCGCGCTCGAAACTCTGCTATCAACCGATCCGGGACATCTCGGCGAGTGGATGCAGCAGCTACAGTTCCGGGGTCCGTGCAGGCAACTCGCCGCCAGCAGCACGGCGATGACGGCAGTGGCCGCCAGCAGCACGGCGATGACGGCAGTGGCCGCCAGCAGCACGGCGATGACGGCAGTGATCGCCAGCAGCACGGCGATGACGGCAGTGATCGC
>JAEHJW020009034.1_pt1 | contig 22841 bp, 12 predicted proteins | sample 9271431 | NCBI WGS metagenome assembly JAEHJW02 | reverse complement strand
TTGAGTTCATCCCTAGAAGGTGGAGTTCCGGAGTCGGCACACGTTTCTAGGATTTCCTGCACCACAGGATGCAACTTACCAATCTTATTGACAAGTGCTGGCATGTATACATCGCGCATCCAATCAACCGCATTACGCATTGTGGTGAACTGTTTAAACGCAACCGTGCCTATCTGTCTGCAACGGAACTCGGAAACCGAAATGGCATTGAATTCGGTGAGGTGATTTTCGATGGTATGTGCTTCATCGAATACGATGAGGTCTCTCTTACGAATAATTTTCTCGTCGGTTGCATACTTGAATAGTAGAAACCCGAGCGTGTAGTTCAACACGACATTCGGTGCGTATTTTACCTGCTGGAACGCTGTTTTATGCGGACACTCTTCACATCTGGGTTTGATGTCTGAACCCAGTTCGCAGTTCGTGGACTTACTCTCGCACTTGTAGTTGCTCTTTCCATAAAGAGAATGTAGTAGTCGCTTCTGGAAGGAATCTTCATACTGCTTCTGGAGCACTTTTTGTGGTGTCAGAATGTATGCGTTTCCTAGGTTTCGTGCAAACCATCCAGATAGATTGAGAGCTAGAGGTGACTTGCCACCACCTACAGGCATTTCGCAAAGTATGTATTTGATATGTGGTGGTAGCTGTTTAACCCACTCCAACACCTCAATCTGGGATTTACGCGGGGAATAATCCTCCATTGGCCAGAATGAATAGATGTCTTCCTTATCCAGTTGAGTTAGGTCGAAAGTTTTTGCGATGTTCGTCATTTTTGCCTTTGTTGTTTCAACAACCTAAGAGTATACACCAAACACCAACCACAGGCAACCAATAAAACACGAAGAAATAAGAACCGGAGTGAGCGAAGCGAACGGAAGGTTCTTTGCTGAGCGCTAGCGAGGCAAATAAATTAGCACCTCGGAATCGAGCAAATGACTCTTAAATTTATTTCTCCGCTTCGCTTCGAAATAAATTTAAGAGTTATTAGCTCTCTTTTGTTTATTTGTTTCCTCGTGTTTACTTACAATTATAGATATAATCCTCCCTCCCCCGTTTTTTATTCTTAAAAATTAAATTTTAAGAATGGGTTAACTGGTCACTCTCCAAACCCGGTAGATTCATCCCAACTACCATAGGGATCGTTGCTTCATCGTATCAATAGACTACGCAAACGGCTGGCTTATGTCTAAGCGCTTCTGTAAACTGTGAGGCAGTTACAGTGTTTTAACGAGTCCGATGCAATCTCAACAAAGACCAACTTCGATGGTATGTAATGTTGAGCGCCTCTCGTACCGACCTTTAGGGATTTTTGATGTGAAGTTTCCTACGCTTCACTCCCTGTCCGACTTTGGGTGTAAGCCCTCCGTGCAGCCGTTCGAAGTTATTAAGTTGTAAGTAAAAAGCCACAGATTTCTCTGTGGCTCATATTTATACAACATTTGGAGCGGTTCTGTCAAGAGGTTAGATGTCAAAGATTCGCAAGAATTCTTCCATTCTACCAATAGACTTGGCTTCCTTGTTAGCATCTGATTTGAAGTCTTGGCGATTAGCCTTCTTTTCTTCGATTGCGGACTTTAGTTCTTCTACGCTATTAGCCTTTAGATTTTTAGCTAGGAATTTAATGATGAATAGTGTTTGGTTTTTGCGTAGTTCAGCGTCATCCGTAGCCATAATATCAGCTAGCCTATCATCCGTCAATTTTGTGTTGATTATATTGATTATCGGAGCGAAGCGTTTATTTGTTACGATGTTGTTTATGGCTCTAAAGGTAGTTGCACTTGAGTCAGTAGCAGCCCTCATGAAGTTTGGTAGGAATGCTGAAACTTTTTCAAGTGGTGAAATGCCCTCAACAGGCTCTTCTTTAAAGAAATCTATAGCGTTTCGTACCTGTTTGACGGCATCGTTGTTTATTGTATTGGTTCTGGCGTCCAATATACCTGCGGTTTGTAGGTCATACAAGGCATCGACATAGCGTTGGTCTTTGAAGTTTTCCTTAACATATTCTATGAAAGGGATGTAGCCTTTTTTCTTAGCTCTAAGGTGCAGCAACGCCTTGAGTACCTTGAACGAATAAGATGGATTCTCCAATCTTTGTAGTCTGGTTATCATATCCTTTGTGGCATCCGGAAGGGCTTTCCACGCCGGGTCACGCTCCTTAGTCACCTTGATGATGTATTCTTTCGTTGCACCACTGTACCTACCACCCTGCTTGTAATTGCGCGGCGCTTTTTCCAACTTATCGCCAGCTTCACCCGAACCACCGAGATGTCCCATCTGTGCAGTCTGTGAGAATGAAAGTTTACCCTGTCTGGATAAGTCGCCGCCGAGAGCGTTATCCACTTTTCGGCCAGTAACAGAAGCTATTAGGCGACTAACAGCGTCACCTCTCTTGTATGAACCATTAGGGCGCTTGGTAACGAGACCGGCTCTGGCTAAATCGTCAAGAACTGGAATTATGTTAATATCTTCCGGCTTATTTGGGTCTGGAATTGACATTCCGTTACTGAATGCGGCAACTCTAAGAAGAATGTCGTCGAATGGAACTCTATCAGTCGCATACTTCTGGATGATGGCTTTAGCTCTCTGCATTTGTTTGAGAGTGGCTTGCTGGTTCTCAAGAATAGTTTCGTCTTGTAGTAAGTTTTTGATGAAGTCCATTGTGCGTCCTAGATGTCGGGTAATTATGTCTTATATTTATGCATTCATTGTTAAATAATCTATATATGTATAATTGATTGCGGAGATATTCACATATGAACTTGGAAGACCAACATGATGCACCTGTAAAGGTACCAAACCCTCTACTGACCAGATTAAACAAAATGCCCGGCACGACCATACGCCTGCCATCAAGAGGACTCTTTTACCATAACGGTGAGTTGGACGATGAGTGTGTAGAAGGTGAGGTCACTGTATTCCCTATGACCACAACTGATGAATTAATGATGAGGTCTCCGGATATGCTATTCCAAGGCACTGCTATTGACAATGTGGTTAAGCGCTGCATCCCGCAAATTAAGAAGCCTCTAGAACTGCTAGTTGGTGACATAGATTACATTCTAACGCAACTAAGAAGAGTCTCCTATGGTAGCCATATACCGATAACCTACGACTGTGATTGTGCGAAAGATGAGGCCGAGAAAAAGAAGCGTAAGCAGGCTGGTGACAATGAGTATTTAATACCGGTCGAACACTTCATTCAGAACACCAAGGAATTGAGTGCCAAAGACTTTAATCGTCAATTCAAAGTAGAGTTGAGTAATGGACAGAGAGTGACCCTACAACCGCTACGCTTCTGCGACTTTATCAAAATTCAACAGATGCAAGACCAAGAGGCCATGAAGGATGTTGAGAACATAAAAGAGTTCGTGGCAACCAACTTCGCCGCTGTCACCCAATCTGTCGATGAGATAGATGACAAGGAGATGATAAAGGAATGGTATAAAGAGCTTCCTCGCTACGAAACCGAAATCATAAAGAGTAAATTGGATGCGATGGACGACTGGGGCATCGAGTTCAAATACACCATCAAGTGCAAGCATTGTAAGAAAGACAAAGAACTTACAACACAGTTAAACCCAGTGTATTTTTTTACGCTACCCTCAAGTCCAGAGATGCGAAAGTAATATCTAAGATGTTTCGGACGTTGAGGGATGAAACGTCTATAATAATTGATAACGCTATAAACACCGTCTATTACATGCGCGGAGCGGTTAACTATTTCGATTATTATGAGATGACATACGTTGAGCGCCAGAAAATATCCAAGTTCTTAGAGAAGAGATTCAAAGAAGAATCCAAAAAGCCAGCACATTTGAATAGAGTATACTAATGGATATTGTAGCAATTGACCCGTCTTTAGTCTGTACTGCGCTGGTAATTAATGATAAGAAGTTCGTTTACACTGGAACCCACATCTCGCATACCGAAAAGGGTAAGATGAAAAGGTGGTTCCAAGAAGTTAACGATATTGTAACTATAAGAAGTTTTGACCTGTCCGTAGATGGCAGTTTAGCTTATACAGAACAGGAAAATGCCAAGCTGTCCAAGTACGTAAAGATAGTTGACTGTATAATTGACGACATTTTATTTGAATGTGCTGACCATACAACCGCCCGAGTGGCGATAGAAGGATATAGCTATTCTTCCGCTGCCGGACCTCTTATAGACTTGGTAACTTTCGGAAGCATTCTGCGCTATCGCCTCTTATTATCCGGGGTAGCTAAGCCAATTATAGTCCCTCCCCAAGAGCTAAAAACCAAAGCTGCAAGCTTGTCGTACCCGGCAATTAAGAAGGGTAAAGTAACGAAATATGTTAACGCCGATGGTAAATCGGCAGGCTCTTTCAAGAAGCGGGATATGCTTCAATGCTTGGTTGATGTACCTAACAGTTCTGCCGACTCTTGGATTGAACGTTTGCGTGAATATAAGGACGAATTGCTGAATCTAAAGGCAACTCCGAAGCCAATTGAAGACGTAAACGACGCCAAATTGCTCTACGAGTGGTTATTGCGTAATCCATAAATATCGTATATAATTATGGAACACCTTCATGTCAACTCAAAATGAAGCAAGATTCGCTGAACGCGCAAGTAGAAGAATAACCCCTACCTCGCAGATAGTAAATCAAATCAGAAACAACAATAGGACCGATGGTAGGAAACTAACGGAGCTTCGCCCCGGAATAAGCGAAGGACTGCAAGCCCTGCCGGGTTTCGGTGAAGAGTTGCCTTCCGGTAGTAGTTCTGACATATCAAACATTAGAATATATGAGCAAAGTACAGGAGCTTACGTAAATTTCAAGGTAGCTCCTGAGATTTCTGAATCTAAGAATGTAAACTATATAGAAGTCAGTGAGATACGTAAAGCCGGTTCCATTATGATTTTCATAGGCTCTCCGGGTAGAAACTTTACCATAAATGCGAAGTTAGTATCAAGAACGCAAGAAGAAGCTGCGGAAAACTTTAAGAAGTTAAATCTAATGAAAAGTTGGGGTATGCCCGACGTTGACTATGAGTCTAAGGGAATCGGAGGGGAGAGGATAGACACTATGGCCCCATCAATTCTATACATCTACGGGTATGGACAGAACTTCAAGGGCATCCAAGTTGTCATGAAGTCGATAAATCACGAATATCCTACTGATGTAGACTATATACCGATAGCTCAAGGCTCTAAGACCAAGATGCCAATAATTATGCCAGTGTCTATGACGTTCCAAGAAATTCGCTCCGGTGAAGAGTTACAACAATTCGACATAAATGCCTATAAGTTAGGGCAGTTGGAGTACTGGTAATGTATAGACCATATCAAAACAAATCTTCGTTAAGAAGAAAAAATTCTAGGATATTGCAAGGTGGTACGTCGGAGACTAGCGGTGATAAAATCTCTTGGTGGGAGCGTAGGAATATAGCTGGCAGAGACACTAGAGAATTTAATTACACTATAACAAACGCGACTGCCGGTAGACCGGATTTGGTCTCGTTTGAATTCTACGGTACAACAGAATATGAATGGATTGTTCTCCAATATAACAACATCATCGACATTTCGGAAGAATTTGTATACGGTAAAGTTTTAAGGCTTCCGAGTAAGACGTTTGTCATCACTAACATAATAAACAAACCGGCTGGTAGTTTTGCGGGATGAATAAAGACCTAAACCCATTATCCGATTTTGAAACACACACTGTATATCATGTACTAGTAGCGTTCCAGTATTCCGAGGATGCCTATTCGTATGATTTTTCTCAGGAGCTTGGTGTCAATGGCACCAAGTTTAACGCTGGGTGTGGGTCCGGTATGGTATTGGTGAACGAACTAAAAGACTCTAACATATCAGTAAAATCGGCCACCACAACATGGTCGTTTTTCTCACCTGTAGACCATAGAACTAGCTCTTATACGGGAACTATAGAGGTTGCAGACAGAAGCGCTTTTTACTTTACTCAGTGTGTAAATGAATTAACGAAAGACCTTGGTATGTCCATAACACACTTGACGTTTGCGTGGATACCAGTCTTCATTGGTATGAAGACGAATGCAAATGCGCCAGAAATTATACAACCAAACCCAATGTTCTTCCATGTAACGTCTTTCGCCCAGAACGTTACGGCTATAGATGGTAGGTCTTATTATTTCGATATTGTTAGCTGTTACAACAGCCACGGCATGTCGCCGCAATTCAGTCAGCTAAACCAACTCACCATAAACCACAAAGATGGTAATACTATAAACACTATACCAGCACCAGTGGCTCCAAGTACCGGAATAAAATCTACTATGGAAGAGGATGCGGCTAAATTACGAGCTAGACAGTCTAGATTGCAGAAAAGCAAGTACATGAAAACAATCATGGATGTTTGCAAGTCTATGGAGGCCGCATTAAACGACCAAAAGAACGACCACAAGAGACAATTGCAGCGCTTTATGTCTCTCATAAGAAATGATTACGCTGAAAAGATAACTGATGTGAGAAGGGACGACCCATTGCCCATAGACTATACTATCAACGTTTCGGATTACTATAAGAATAAAAAGATAGATAATCTAAACCTTCCATTTGAGCAATTTGAAATCGACCAATCCAACTTTGGTATATCTTCTATAACCCTACCGCAGTTCCACTCTATTCAGTCGGCAATATCTCAAATAATGAAAATGTCCAAGGATGTAGGTAAAGACCATACCAAAACACCAACAAGAACGTTCAAGATAACTACCGTAACAAAAAGAAAATGTGATGGTAAGTATTTAGTTCACACTAATATAAACGACTACATCTCCCCTTACAACGGAGAAGTGGAAAACGGTGCCCCGAATACTGGGCCGGGCAACGGAGTAGTATCCGCTCCAATTGAATACACCTATCAAGACTTGGGTGGTTTATTATCCGAAGATAATACAATATCCAGTATAACGTACTCGTCTACCCCAACATATACATTAAAGCCTGCTGAAGTTGTCAGTGACGCTCCGGACACTCAGGCCGTATTGGCGGATAGAGAGTATATAACACTCAAAAGGAAGAGTGATTATGCATCGTTTTTTGAAAACCCATTCTCCGGAATAAAGTCTTTACGCGGAGTTATGACGGACAATGGTTTACAAAATTCCGAAGCCGCCGCAGCCCTAAGCTCTTTCAACCCAGCCCAGCAGACTTTGTATACTCTGAATGTAGTTGGAAACCCTCATTTACTCAGTGACATAAACAGGAACCCGCAGGCTGTAATTGACGTTCAGCCAGCAAACGCTATAATATACAAGAATGTAGAGTTTGAGCCTATGTACGTCAAGCTCAAAGTATATTTGGCCGGTGATAGATTGGCACGAACAAATGGTTCATTTTATTATGAAGGTATGTTACATATATACAAAATAGTCAATATGTTTACACCGGGATACTTCGCGCAGATATTACATTGCGCTAGAACTAATGAGAAAATGTAACCAATGAGTCAAGATAATATAGTTAGAGAATTTATGATGCTGCAAAATGCATCTGGTGCGAATACATCCGGTGGATTTACCGGAATGACATTGGGTGTAGTTATAGACACCGATGACCCTCTACAAATGGGTAGGTTGAGAGTCTTCTGTCCGTCACTTAATGACGATCCAAAGCAATTGCAGTATGTACCGTGGTCGGTTTATGCTTCACCGTTTGCTGGTAGCATAAACAACTCTTCATACACGAGAGGTCCGGGTGATGTAACACCAGAATCTAAGGGAGCCCTGCACTATGGCTTCTGGGCTATACCGGAACTCGGCGCACACGTTTTAGTAGCCTGTGTTGATGGTGACTTTAGACGCCGCTTTTGGTTTGCCTGTGTACCACAACACCAAGAAACTAATACATTGCATACAGGTAGATGGAAATGGAATGGCGGAACCGTGGAAGGTCCGCTCACATCGGCTGATGAACCTATGGAACCTCTTTATACGAATGCTAAGCAGGCGTTCAACGACAAAAAAGATTCCCCAGAATGGAAAACACGCATAGCTGATTATCAGCCAACCGCAATTAGAGACGACACTGGACAAATCCCTAACAACAAGAAGCAAACATACAGAGACCAGACTAACGAATCCATAAGAAAAAATGAACCAGATGAGTGGACGCATGAGGCTTTAGGTGCGCACGGCTACGACTGGTCGGGTTTTAAGAATATGGGTGCGCTACTAAGCTCTAGAACTTACGGTATGTCTTCGCCCGGAATGCATATGTTTGTAATGGACGACAGGCCGTTCAATAATAGAATAAAAATACGCACCACCAGCGGCCACCAGATTCTCCTAGATGACACAAACGAAAGAATATATATCGCCACCAACAAGGGTAATAACTGGATTGAGTTTGACTCGAACGGAAATATAGACATGTTCTCGGAAGGGCACATCTCTATATCAGGTTCCCGTGATATAAACATAAGCGCTAGCGACACCATAAGAATGTATGCCGGAAGAAGTATCAGCGTGTATGCGGGACACCAAGACTTGACTGATGCTGAGAGTGGCGAATTAAAGGTAACCGAACGCTTAGCTGAAGGTACTATCGCCATGCAGGCTGAAAGTGACTTGATGTTAATATCAAGAAACACTAGATGCTACAGTGATGAAAATACATTCATAGAAACTGGCCTTAACTTGTTTAATAAAATAGGCGACAGCTACATTCTAACTTCCGAGAAAGACGTTAGCGTCAGTACCGTCTACGGTGACCACATAGTAAGCAGTGGTAACTCAATTTACAGTACTAGTGCGACAATGACCAAGCACTTTTCATCTGGAAATATGTCAATTGCATCTGATGGTGATGCTGAAATGCAAAGCTTCAATGGCGCGACATCTTTGAGTGGTAGCGGTACAGTGAGAGTTAAATCTGCTAACGGTAATGTTGATGTCGAGGCTGGATTTAGCAGTGGTCAGGGGCAGGTGGGTATTTTTGCACCAAACTCGCAACAAGTTGTTGGTAGTAATGGTATAAGCTCTGTAAGTACCGGAAACATAGCAACCGTTTCTGCCGCAGAAGTAGCTGCTGCTGTCCAACCCGGATTTACACTGGACAACGCCAACGCCCTTAATACCATACTAGCATCCGCTAACATAAACATAAGTAAGATTTCTGGCACCAACATTTCAATTAGTTCGGCCTTTGGCGACCTAATTCAAAAGACTGCCCAGCGCGGACACTCCTATAATGTACTCGGTGACCAAATTGACAAGCTGACAACCAGCGTAAACATCCTAACCGTACAAACCGGCACGATGTATAGTGCAATTCAAACCGCCATAAGTGCGCTAGGTGGCTCAATAAGCATACCGTTCACATTCGATATAGGATGTGCGTTAAGTGCAATTTACGCCATGTTGCCACAGGAACTCTTGAACGCATATGCAACATTCCAAGATTTGCAGCAGCAACTACAGCAATTGGGTTATGCTGTAGACAATTTATTTGACATGATAGATGCTCTAAAGAACCAGAATATATTGGACGCGCTCGGATTGCCGAATCTCAACATAGGATTCACTTTAGGTGCAACCTCCTGTACGCCGGGCATGCCTCTGTTCTCCGGAACTATTGACTACAACGTACCGCAGCTAGCCATTCCGGAAAATCTAAGGACTCTAATTAAGAGCATATATGATGCCGGTTCACAGCTTGGTACCGCGCCAGCACTGACAGAGTTGAACTGGAGTAAGTAAGGAGAAAAAACATGCCACCTATTCCTAGAAGTTCATTATCGCCCAAAATGGTGCAAGTGCTTGACACCATACTTCCACCAAAAAATGGTAAATCTGCTGTTATTGACAGCGGATTTGGTTGGAGACCGAGACCGAAAGGCGGCTCCGCGAATCACGGAGGTATAGACTTCGGCTATCCCGGACCAGACTTATACGACACTCATAGGATATACAGCCCGGTATCCGGCACAGCTAGAGTGAAAAATGATGCATGGAAGACTATCACAATAGTTACTGAAAGTGGCCACTTGCACCAATTCCTACACTCCACTGTACGCCTAATACGAGACGGTGCCACGGTTTCTGTAGGACAGCCTATAGCTCTTATGGGGGGACACGGACCCAAAGGCCCCAGACAGTTCGCATCGCACGTACATTACCAGATACGTCTACAGCAAGGCGGTAAAAAGGTAAACCCAATTGTATACTGGAGTGGCGGTAGGCAGGTATTCGTCAACGTTCCACGAGAGCGAGGCGAGCCAGTTCCCGGAACGCCGGAAGCGGATACGGTAACAATATACGACATCGCCGCATCGGAAGTTCCGTATCATAATCAAAAAGAGGAAGGTTCGGAGCCAACTATAGCCGCTTATAGGCCGCGCATGGCTGCTGTTGCACTTGAATCCGGCGTCACTGGTGCGCTTCTGCCGAACAGGATACCGCAGCATGAACCTTGGGATAGAAGTATGCTAGTAAACACTAGACATATTAACGAGCCTACGGATGAAATACACTTCAACACCAGATTGAACCCACAGTTTGATGCGGAAAGTGAAGAAGGTGCGAAGCAATTAGGAAGGGTCTTCGGTGAAGAGACTACCGAAAGAGGTCCATTCTGGCGCAGGTAATAAATAATGTCATGAACAGTGTATACAAGGGCTTCTCATTTTTTAGATACCAATACGATAAGTCCATTATCGTAACGGACGTTGATTTGGTTAAAAATGATTTATACAACCACATTTTCACCAGAAAGGGCGATAGAGTGAAGATGCCAACATTTGGTACTACTATACCGGACATGTTATTTGAGCCTCTAACTGAAGACCTTCTTTTTCAGATTGACAGCCAGCTAAGAGAAGTTTTTGCGTATGACCCGAGAGTTGAGTTGTTGTCGCTTGACATATACCCATTTTACGACCGGCAGATCGTATATGCCGTGGCCGAACTTAGATACATCGAGCTAGATATAACAGACAGGTTTGACATCAAACTAGAATTTGAAGGATAATAAGAATAATGCGTATTACGAGCAGAGCCGAAATTTGGGAAAAGGCGTATGAAGTCTTCCAACAGGTGAATTTTGCTGCATGGGACTACAATACAATAAAACAGTCTTTGATTGACTACATCAAGCTTTATCGCTCTGAAGATTTTTCCGACTTCATAGAATCGTCGGAATTTATAACCATTCTTGAGATATTCGCCTATGTTGGTGAATTGATGGCATATAGAGTTGATATGAACGCTCATGAAAACTTCATATCAACAGCACAAAGAAAGGAATCTGTTCTTAGACTCGCCAAACTACTTTCATACAACTCCTCAAGAAACTTGCCCGCTCGTGGTCTGGTTAAGATAACATCCATATCCACTACGGAAAGAGTCTTCGACTCACGCGGTCAAGACTTGACAAATAGAATCATATACTGGAATGATGCGAATAACGCAAACTGGAAAGAGCAATTTATTCTAGTATTGAATAAGTGTCTTGAGCAGCAATACGGCTCGGTACTACCTTCGGATAGAGTTCAGATCAATGATACCCTATTCGAACTTTATACATTAAATTCTGCACCTCTAGCCAACGAGATTATACCATTCTTTATATCCGTTTCAAATAAGACGTATCCAATGGAGATAGTTCCAGTTAAGTTGGATAAGAATACTGGACCGTATGAAAGGCGTCCGGAGAAGAATCAGAAGATGACGGTAATGTACTTGTCTGATGGATTGGGTGACGCCTCGGCAAATACCGGTTTCTTTTTTATGATTAAGCAGGGTACGTTAGGTAAGGTGACTGCAACTTTTGACGGCATAACACCTAACCAATTCATTGATATAAACGTACAAAACTGCAATGAAACTGATGTCTGGGTTAATAATATAGACCCCGTTACAGGTGATATTATTGCAGGAAACACTATAACTGGAATCCGTGACGGTGAATGGGAGCGCGTTGACATCGCCCATTCGCAGAACGTCTTGTTTAACACCAGCCCATACGTGAATAAATTTGAAGTTCAGACTTTAGACAACGATAAGTTTAGGGTAATATTTGGTGATGGAAATTTCGCCAGAATTCCGTCCGGCAAATTTGACATATGGTACAGAGTTTCAGCAAACGAAGATTTGATAATACCGACGACATCCATCCAGAATGTCGGTATTTCAATACCATATTTGAATTCAAATGGAAAGGAAGAGTCCTTAACTGTATCGGTTTCATTAACCTCAACCATTCAAAATGCTACTCCAAGTGAGGACATAGAGCGGATTAGAAGAATCGCTCCGGCTGTCTATTACACGCAGGATAGAATGGTCAATGGTAGAGACTACAATGAGTTCATGCTTCAGGACAATTCCATTCTGAAGCTACGTGCTATAAACAGAACATTTGCTGGAGATTCAAAGTACATAAGATGGCACGACCCACGCGAGAGCTACGAAAACGTAAAGATTTTCGGAGACGATTTGGTAATCTATTACAACAGCTACGACCACAATTTTACGGTTAAGGGAAGCGAGCTTCCAGAAGCCGATGGTGGCGCTAGCGTAGATTTGATAGATGCCGTAATAAGCAACCATCTACAGCCAATGTTGCAAGAGGAACCGTATTTCATTAAGTCTGTTCTATATGGAATTCAACCGCTTAGTGTTAGAAAAAAATTCTCATCATCTGAGAGACTTCAGTTGCGGTCTGCGCTACTTAACATAATCAATGCCGCCCCTGATACATTCTACATAACGTTCAACCCTTCTTCGAATAGCTTCGTCGTTAACTCCTCTGAGCCACCGTCATGGGACTTCTCTGTTACGCTGTCTGTAGATGGAAACTGGACTTTTGTGTATAAGGCCGTTCGCCTGACGGTGCATAGTGACACCACGAAGTTCTGGATTTCTAACGGCAAAGATAAGGTCGTAACATATGATACGCTAAGCCCAAACTTCGATAACATAGTTATCTTGAAGGCAAACATAGGCCCGAACGGCACTATTCTGGGTAAGAACCATTACTTCCGCGTCTTGCGTCAGGAGAAAATTGAACAAGGTGAGGCTGCTGGAACTGATAGTATACACGACCTGCATGTTATACCAGAAGACTATAACAATGATGGGTTGCCGGACGATGTAACATTGAGTTACTTAATTGACCCAAACACTAACTTTGTTTATTTTTATAGAGAAGGTTTGAACTCTCCTTGGATATATGCGCCATACACAGCCGAAGTGTTGGCCGCATATGAACTAGACCGGGCCAACGGTACCGGCTTATGGAAGCGCGAGGTTGGCCGCGAAGGTCTGAATTTCGCATGGTTCCATAGAACTCCACGCTATCATTTGATTGACCCTGCTGCATCTAATATAATCGACACTTATATCATACAGAGAGGGTATTACATAATGAATAGATTGTGGTTATCCGATAGAATATCACAGCCCCCTGAACTTCCTACTTCCCAGAAGCTTCGCACAGATTATGCTAAGCTTCTTGAGAGTAAGATGATATCGGATACCATAATCCTTCACCCCGGTAAAATAAAAATAATCATAGGTAAGAAGGCTTCTCCGGAGCTTCGCGCTGTAATTAAAGTAGTCAGACCTAGCTTCAAAACTCTAACTAATAACCAAGTCAAAGCGCGTATCGTGGATTTGGTCAACGAGTATTTTGATATTGGCAAGTGGGAGTTCGGCGAGACGTTCTACTTCTCGGAGCTTGCTAGCTACATCCACTCTAATCTATCGACCGAAGTCGATTCGGTTGTTATAGTCCCCCTTGGCTTGAACCAGTCTTATGGTGACTTGCAGCAGATATTTGCTAAAGAAGACGAGATTATACAGCCAAGCATATCGGTAGATGACGTTGAAATTGTTGAATCTTTGAATCCTAGAATATTGAAGCAGACTTTGTAAGTTCATTGATACTAAATATTCTGAGATTTGAGGAATTATCTTGTGAACAAACAATCGGCGGATTACGATAAGAAGAAAGTAACCAATCTTAACGAGTTCTATCCAACAAATTTAAAGAACGATTTCATAGATGGATTAAATGAAACAGTCTTTAATAGATTCCTGACGAAGCGGGATTATGATAGAATCGTCGGCGCTATAGGCGACGAAGATTTATCTTCGTCTATAAGAAATATACTTGAACGCGACTTGTTTGCGCAAGATAATCAACTACAGCCGGTATTAACTACAAAAATAGGCACTGCCAGCGCGTTCCTTACTTGGCAGGATTTCATACGCCGTTTGGAACAGCAGGATGTCGATGTATCCAATTATGATACTTGGGGTGCAGTAACACAATTTAATTGGGTTCCGCCTATAGACCTAGACAAGTTCATAAACTTCAGAGATTACTACTGGGACACCGAACTGTATGGTGTTGCCGACCCAGATTATGTAACTATAAAGAATAGAACAGTAAGCAGAGCTTTGCGCTTGCAGCAAATGACAAAGACTGTATCGGATGTTTTACTTGAAGGTAGACCAGTAACGAACTTTGTGTTCGCAACTTCTACCGTCTCTGTCGCCGGTAACGTCCCAACGGATTACCCACAAGGTCTGGATGTTATCATAAAGTACGTTGATGGTTCGTATGAGCTAACTAGAGTAACGTCTAGTGTGTTCAACGTATTAACCTCTCAGACTGATATAGTCTTAGCCGCCGCACAGGACAAGGCTGTATATTCTATTGTATCTACATCTATCCCAGCTACAAGAGACGCTTCAATTGAAAACCTGCTTTATGTTAACGGTGGGGATTACACGAATATATTCACGACAGATTACATCTTCTCTGCTACAGACTCTTATGCAGCTTTGTTGAATTATTCCAAGGTCATAAGCTCTGTTTACGATGCGGCACAGAATAGAACCGTCGTAACATCTTCGGTGAATTTCCCTAGCACAATAGCTTCCGTCTCGCTAGCTCCTATGTTACTTCTGGCTTTATACGAGACCACCTACGAGGGTGGATACGTAATAGAGCAGCCGTACTCTATAGATTCGTTCTATAAAATACTATGGATGGTCCGTAAGAATAAAGTTAGTTCCTCTTTTGGGTTTACTTCGGTTGCTCAGAACACTCTTGGCGACAATACCGTTAACTTTGTAGCTGCCGGTGTTGCCATCGGTGACACCTTGGAAATAGTAACCCCAAGTGGAACTAAGGTGCGCGGAATCATAACATCAGTCTCTACCAACCAGATTGGGTTTGCTACAAATGACACTCCGTACATCTTTTCCTTTTCTGGACTTTCATATAGCGTATACTCTAAGCTCGACACCACCGATTTCATGGTAGAGCCTACCTCTCCCGTAGATGGAGATATATGGTTCGACAGCACTACCGACACTGTTAAGTACCGTGAGCTTGGTGTGTGGGTAGATAAATGCAAGAACTTTAGCATCCTATACGGCGCTATTGCTGATAGAAAGATTGTTTACAGTGACAATGCGTGGACTCTGACAAACTCTTGGGTACATAAAACACAAATATCCGCAGTTGCCGGTAAAATAAGAGCGCAGGCTCCGATTCTGGAGTTCAGTGATGCTCTTCAGCTTTCCGATATAACTAAGGTAGACCACGATTGGTCTTACAGACCGACAGAAGACGTTTCTTATGTTTCGTCGTCGGTACACCCAACAAACTTTGAATTGTTTAATATCCAGCGCACTGGTGCCGAAATAGAATTTGGCTTCCCTAATTTAACCACTGTAGTATTTGCTTCCAAGTACGGAAACTTGACTGACGGTATAGTAGAAGGTTCTAAGATAGTATTGAGCGGATTCACAGAAAACGATGGTGTATACGAAGTTGAAACGTGCGAATACACACAACTCACCCCATCATCAAACGCACAAACGGTCGTAACCTTAAAGCAGCAATTATCATCCACGACTGATAATCCCGTTGGTGCAACAATAAAGCCATTACTAACCTCGGTTGGTGATGAATTTGTTAGTCCTTATGTAAACTGGAGATACGATGGCGTAAACAACATCTATTCTACTTCTCAGAAGCCGAAAAAGAACCCAATATACGGAACCATACTAAACTCTTCTACTACTAGTAAGAATGGGTTTAACTGGCAATCTTATAGCTTTGTCACGGGCGCACAAACTGACCCAACGTTACAGTTTGCGGCACCGCTGCATTCTTATTGCTTGTACGACGATTACCAAGAGGGCGACATTCGCGTTTACATAAACAAGCAAAGACAGTACGGAAATTTCATAGAGCTACCTTCTTACATAGACGACAGATATGTTGGCGGAATCCAGTTCGTTGGTGGCGTACAGCTTACTGAAAATGACGTAGTTGTCGTAGAAGTTGGAGAGTATGCAGAGAGTGACGCTGGCCGTAAGGCTGTCGTTGTAAACACTGCATCGGGATACGAATTAACGAACCTTAGCCGTTACAAGAAGCACGAGCAGATAAAATCATCCAGTTCTCAGTACCCGGAATTCGTGGTAGTGGACTCCCTAACGAAGTTGCCACATAGAACTTCAAGCAAAATATTCAGCTACGTAGAAGACTTGACGAAGCCGATAAACCCTTATGTCAAGAAAAAATTAGCCCTAAAGGATAGTGCAAACGGTAGCTCCTTCGTATTCCAGCAACACCTGTTGGATGGCACTGCTACACTTGCATACCAATACCTAACTGTAGATGGAATTACATCTAGAACTATTTGGCGAGTAGGAGCTAACTACGAGAAATACGTCCCAACCAAGAACGCGGATGGTACTTGGGAGATACCGAATAATTGGTATTACAACCCACATCATGAGAACAGAGAGCAAAACTCTTACATCGACCTATACACGCACTTTAGAAGCATAATTCAAGCCCAGCGTCAGCCGGGCCTGCCTGCTGATATTGTCAATTCTTACTACTCGGATTGGGATATCAATTATGGCTTAGGTGGAACAATAAAAGAACATAATGGCAACCTTGACATTCTCGCCTCCGCTGTATTCAACGAGAGTGGAAGCGTAGAGCAATTGATAGAGTTCGCCAAGAAGCAGTATAGCAATTCACTTCACACAATTCAGTCAATCTATTTGGCCAATGCTCCTGAGTTGTTCTGGGCACCAGCCGCTAATTCGGCGGAACTGGTGGCGAATATTGCCGCCTCGGTTATAGACAAATACGAGGAAGATAGCAAATATTCCTATTGGTTCGGAGATAGTTCGGCATATGACGGCAGCGATGGCGTTCGTAACTGGATATTAACGCTACCCATGATGGGCCTAGTAAGACCAGTGAAGCCATACAAGATAGTCGATTCAAACAAGTCGATTTACCAGATAGTTCATCACGATGGTCATAGAAGCGATGTATCGCTAACACCAGCCGTTCGCGAACAACTGCTTGCGCGAATACTAGCCGGAAGAGAGCACGCCTCTGATGTCGTTACAAGCGATTTGCAACCATTCCCTACAACAATCGGCTCTAGGTCCGTCGTTGTCGGAGATTACCTACTCAGAACCAACACCACGGCTAGAACTAGAACGCTTTATAGGTTCAACGGTAGCGATTGGGATAAGGTCTCTCTAACTGAAACCTTGATGGATTGTGTTCTTGAAGTCGAGCGCCGCCTATACAACGTTGCAATAAAGAAATACAACGGTCAAGTTTATGACTTTGATGCATTAACAACGAATGCAAAATTTGGCGATAAAATACAGAAGCAGTTCTCTAAATTCGCAGCGTCATCAAATGTCGTGGAGCCGCTATCAAATAAGGATAGATTTTCACAAAACAATCCATTTACTTGGAACTACTACCTCTCTGTTCCTACGACATTGCCGACAACTGCTACGTTCGTAGCGGCATCGGATTGGCGTCAGTTGTACCAGAACGTATTCGGAACGCCGTACCCGCACCTTGAACCTTGGAAAATGCAGGGGTATGTTGATAAGCCGGACTGGTGGGATGTTGAATACTATACATCCGGCACTTACTCGCAGAGCATGTGGCAGAATGTGTTGAATGGTGTAGTCCCGGCGGGGAGAGAGCTTCCTAATGGCAACACTTCCACGGGAGCTACCGAAGTCGCCACGTACACGTATCTACCGGTTGTAACAATTGCATCTACTCCGGACGGCTATTCGTATGGCGATTTGCTTCCTCCATATTGGAACTCCGTTAACAACGGTGGTGTGAATACAATTCGCTCAATTTTCGACCCTAATAGTGGAGATGAGATAATCTCACCTAGCTTAGATTTTGTTTTCGGGCAGTACGGCGACTTTGAATACATCTGGAGAACATCTCTAGACTACAATTACGATTTGATGGTCGTAGCATTCAAACTTGACCCTCTGAACTTCATATCCAACACTTTTGGTTATAAAAAGTACTTGAGTGGCTGCTTGGAGCTTCACGCGCATAGCAAAAACATACAGCCGGGTAATCGCACCGTGTTCCACGGTGAAGAGTATAACGATGGACTTCTTGAGGTCTTGGGTCTAAACCAGTGGTACGTTAACTACAACAGATATCAAGGTTTCGACTCAACAAATTCGGACTTTAATGCTATATGGAAGAATTCTTCCATGAAGCTGTCATATCTATTCGACTCGCTAATTGACTCCAAGACTCTCGATATCAGGTCCAACATATTTGACTTGACCGATAAAGACTACTCGGTACTATTGAAGACAACGAAAGATTTAGAGATTAAGACTATTGATGCAATTAATTTAACTCTAATCGCTGCCCCGTCACGCTTCTTGGGTGACGTTGATAAGGGCTGGACGTTTGAGTTGTCAACAATACCAGAAGTTAAGAACGAAATAAAATATTTTGGAGTTCAGAACTATGAAGTAGGCGTTTCTGGTAATACTATGACAGTATTCTCTGACACGCTAACCGGTATACAGTACACTCCGTCGAGAGATTATGTCAAAATCAGCTACAACAATACGTTGAAGTTAAACACCAGTCTAGGATTACTGATAGGTAACACATACTCTGCTTCAATATCGGTAAACGGTAATACCTATAACGTCGAAGTTACTGGTGACGATGCTTCAACAGTAGCGGAATTATTAGATTTCATCAACGAGCAAATTGAAGGCGCATATGTTGACCTTGAGCTTGGTGATATTGTTGTTTACGCTACGGCTCCGGCATCTGTAATATCTGTAACAGATGTTGACCTGTTCTCAACCCTACCAAACTTTGCCTCTGTCGGCTTACAGACGGCAACTGACGCAAAGTTTGAGAATATATTTGAGATACGTGGTAATAAGACTACAAAATATACACCATCGACGGTCATTGAGATAGTAAACTCAACAATATTTAATGGTACGTATACTGTTACTGCGTCATCTTACAATCCGTCAACGGATATCACATCGATTGAAGTTAAGGAAAATGTTGCGATACCAAACGGTGGCCTACTGGTTGACGGAAACGTATCTATAGTTGGAGACCTAGGTCTTCCGGATTCTTGGATTACCGGAACAGAAATTTATTTCAACAGTTACGATACCGTAACCGGAATAAGCCTAGAACGCCCGTACTACGTAATACGTCTAACTGACACTACATTCTCGATAGCTGAGACCGCTACGGCTGCGATTAATAATAGAGCGCTAGACCTTTCTGGTATAACTATTCGTGGAAGCCTATACGCTGGGAGATTGGAGCGCACATTTAAGGCTAATGGCGGCGCTGCAACCAAAATAAATTGGCGCATACACGCTATTGACGATAGAGTAGTTCGTGGCGTGTTCGATGGCGTCTCAATTACCGGAATGCAGAACACTGTCGATTGGCTACATGGTTATTCAATGTACAACGACAGTGTTGGTTTCGGCCTATCAAATGTCTATAAGGACGCGGAAACCGGCAGACCATATAGTTGGGATTTGTACATAGAGAAGTTCATAGATTGGGCGTTTACTACACGTGGTACCCGCCAGCAGACCAAGCTAGAGTATAAGGTCGCGGCAAACCCGTCCGACGACTCATTTACATTCTTGGATTCGGTAGTACCTAATTGGGCTTCCGGTACTACTGTTTTGCTCGTTACTGACGATGGAGCTTCGCTACCACCACAGTTCAGCGCAAGCAATAATGTAAACATACCTTACTATGTCGTAAGAACTTCGTCAAATAATTCTATAAAATTGGCGGCTACCGCTTATGACGCTAATAAAGGCATATTCATAGAATTCTCTCAGGCTTCGACGGGTAACATTTTCATGCAAGTGTATGAAAAGTTCGAACAGCACCCATACTTTACATTCGCACCATTTGTAGAATTCTTGTCCATAGCGCATCCGCGTGGATTGACCTCTAACATATTCGAAGGTGGTAACTATGTCTATGGTGTTGATGGAAGCCGCCTAGACTCTTCCCAGATATTTGTCAACCGTAGAGATGCGGTTACGGAAATGTCTCTTCTTGGTATAGTCAGAAATTACAACCTGAACAATCCTACAACGCCAGTGCAGATTGGTGGTGCTAGAGTGTCCATACAGGCTCTTGAGCATGTTCTGTCGTTTAATAGCTATTCTGTTCTCGGGGACTTGATATACGATGCGTTCTTGGGCCTACGTACACCAAGATTCTTAGTAGAATTTGGAAGACAGTCTAAGCGCACTTTGCGCCCAACGATAGGCGGCTACGTTATAAATGACGGTAATCTACTACAAAACATAGAATCGGCTGTTGATGACAGTCGATACTATTACGATGACATTCGTGCCGAAGATGGTAAAGTAACAACCGGCATAGTTAGAAAGGCTTTGGGGTACGACGGACCTAAAGATTACATGAGCGATATCGGAATAAACGATAAGTCGCAGTTTTTGTTCTGGAAAGCTATGATTCAGAACAAAGGAACCAATCTAGCGATATCAGCGTTCACCAACCAGTCCGGCTTAAGTGGAGCCGAAGTTGATGAATTCTGGGCCTATAAGGTTGCGGAGTTTGGTGGTACCGAACAGCTTGAATATCCTGAAATGAAGCTTCTTGCTAGAGACGCTTCACGTAATGAATTGCGCTTGGAGTTTGTGCCACCTAACAACACCGTACTGGACTCAACATTTGAGCCAGTTGCACTTACTGACATGGCAAGATGGTGGTCGCAGCCAGACCAGATAGATTCCATGCGTCCATACGATACGTTCTTCTTTGGGACAAAGGTTAACGCTCTTATAGAGAATGCTGAAGATAAGCTACTCGACATACGCGGCCAGAAGATTCTCGTACTTCCTAATATCTGCGACTCTGCCATAGTTACACATGTTGTCAATGGCGTTGTTACACAGCTAACTGAGCAATCGGACTTTGCGTTTGTTAATAGCAGAATGATAGCGTTTACTACTCAGCAAGACCCAACGACCTTGGAAGATTTGACTGTAGCAACGCTAACATACGACTTTGAGACTCAAAACCCGTCAAAGATAATTGATAGAAAGTTCGGTACTGTAGTGGCGGAAGTCCCATTTTGGAATCCAGCACTTGGACAGTATGATCTAAACTACGTAGGTCCAATAAACAGCATGGCCCCAGAAGACCCGGCACTCTATACTCATAAGCTGGATTATGGCTTCGTACAGGAAGATAATCACTGGCTCGGAGACAGAGTTGGTTACATATGGATGGACACTAAGAGCCAAGGATACGTGCCGTACTATGACAAGGCTGTAATGCCAAACATAAATGACAGAATATTCAACTGGGGTAAGCTTGCCGACTGGGCAAACATAGAAGTTTACCAATGGACGGCTAGTAAGTACACTCCAGAACAGTGGGATTTAATTGCGGCACAGCAGGACAACGACTATACCATACCGGACGAAGAAAGAATATCCGGTAGAGCTAGAAAGGTTCTTTACAAGAATGTGTCGGAAGACCCGCTAACTCAGGTTTGGGTCGTAGAAGAAGATATTCACATTGACGTGATAGCTGGTTTGATGGATTCAAACAACGCGCCAACTCTTTTCGGAAATATAGAAGTCTATGTTAACGGCAAGTTTGCGTACACTAGAAATATAAGTACCGTAGATGAATATTTGTTCATACAAGATTCACTTCCGGTTGGGACTTACCTACATTTCATTAAGAGAGCGCACAAGCCGACACAACAGGAAATCGTCGAGGGTTTGTATGTATACGACACACCTTATGTTAGGGAGAAGAGAGTAAATCCTTCTTCTGGTAACGACGAATTCATATATTACTACTGGGTATCGAACAAGTACAATAAGATACGCGCCGGAGAACGCGAATACACTCTAATTGGAATAAAGAATGGTATTATCAACACCGATTCTCCGTATATGGTGGTACAGGGTCTCCGTCCACCGGGCGCTGGCTATGGCTTGGTTTACGGTAACATATTCGATGAATTTGGATACGAACTGCCATATAGATACACCCAATTGGTCATAAAAGGACTTGAAGGTAGAATTAAGGACGATGAGCGCTACACCCTGCGCTTCACTAAGGACTACAATCTACGCGACAGACTTGACCCTACCTCTCTAAAGAAAAAGAACGTACATGCCGAATGGAAACTGTTCAGAGAAAAGCAGTTCAGTAAGGTTGACAGATATTTGTGGAACAAGTTGATAGAGTCCGTGATAGGATATGCTATGGTTGACGACGTTTCGTTCAACCCAAACAAACAACTACCACACTTAAACCGCGTCGTTTACGATAGAATATATGGAAGTGATAGTAGAATCGGACTTGCCGATGGGCAGATTTTCGTAGATTCCAGCGTAGCGATTGCAACCATCCGCGACGTTATAGACAGAGACATATTTGATTATGTAAATGCTAGTGCTAAGGATGTTCTGCGTAATATAGACTTCTCGACGCCGGAATCTAGATCG
>JAEHJW020001927.1_pt1 | contig 22842 bp, 37 predicted proteins | sample 9271431 | NCBI WGS metagenome assembly JAEHJW02 | reverse complement strand
GACGTGGCCATGATCTGGCACTACGAGGCCGGGCGCGACGGGAACGGGAAAGAAGTGGTCAACCAGACGATTTCTGAAGTGGAGCGCCAGAAACTGGCCCGCTCATTGAACGGGATTATCGAACTGCAGGCGGAGAAAGGGCGACGGGTCGCCAGGATCGTCTGGTCCCGTGCGGGTGGAAACTTGCTGCGTGGCGTGGAAATCGTGGATGAGCGTGGACACTGGAAAGGGGTACCGGAACAGATCGACGCGCTGTTCGCAGAGGCGGGTCATCGCAGGCAGGAAGGCGTGGCGAATGACGGTTAAGGAATTAGCTATTTTTTTGGAGGGCACTTCCAATGCGGTTAGACCAAATTGATTTTGTTCTGGTAAAACGATTCATTGCAGAAAGGCTGAAAATTAAGGCAAAAGACATCGATTTCGAGCGAGATGAGGCGCAATTGAAGGTTAATTTCTTCATCACATGCTTCGGCGAAGACTTCGTCGGTAGGCTAACCGCTCATATGACACGAGTCGCCATTAACGCGTGTTATGGATACACCATATTCATCGAAGCCGACGATGCATATGGTTACGCGTATACGCACGAACAGATAGATATTGAGATGGAATCCATGGTTCCACTATTTCTTGCTCGAAAGGTCAGTAATGATATCGTTCGGCACATAAGGGAAGCCCAAAACCGTCGAGCGGAGGTTGTTGAATGCGTTGCAAAAGGCGAAGAACCACCGTTTGATGAAGACGATGATGAGGAAAACGCACTAGAACTTGAAGAGGCTATGGAATATGGTCAAGCGCAATTCGATGAGAACGGAATATCTCGTCATCGGAGTTTGCCTAACAGTGACATGTTTTAACGTGTAACGTACTAGTGCTCGCGATATTTCTATCAGTTTGCGGCGTCCAAAGGACCTGGCCAATGATGTGATTGACGTTAGTTCTGAACGGTAAGGTAGGTAAGGTAGTTGAGTTGTATTTGTTCGTGTTTTTTCAGAGGAGAAGTATTAATGAGTGAAGCAAAAGAAGTGGTTGGCAAGGCTGATTTGGCAGTGGCCGTTGAGGAATCGCTTGTAATCAGCAAAAAGAACGCAACGGAAGTTATCAATGCGGTGTTTGACCATATCAGCCGGTACGCCGCAGGCGGCAAAAAAGTGCGCATTCACGGTTTTGGCACTTTTCAGGTCAAGCACAAGGAAGCCCGCAAGGCACGCAATCCGATCACCGGCGCGGAAGTGGATGTGCCGGCGAAAGATGTGCTGGCATTCAAGGCGAGCAAGTAAGTTGGATCGCCGCTCCAGATGCTCTGGGGCGGCACTATACAAAAGGGAGGGAATCATGTCCAAAACGATGGTTGGTTTGTTCGCTCTCAGCCTCTTCCCTGCGATGGCTGTGGCGGGGACGGTCGCTGCGAATCACTCTGGTTCTTTAGCTGGGGGTGTGGGTGTCGCCGTATCCGACAAGGGGCATTGCGTCTACGCGAGCCGCGTTGTGCCTCCGGGCGGGGTTATTATTCAAAAGAACAAGCAGGGCAAGCCGGAGTGGAAACAAGTTTGCGTTCTCACGCCCACCGGCTGGGGCAAGTTTTCAAAGCCGGTTCGTCTTCACGAAAAACCCTCTGCACTGTCTGCCAAGTATACCGTGTCTTTGGGTGGCAAGGTGGTCTACTCCGGCAAAGTGCATTTAACTCCCGCCAGTGCCCCGGAACATTTCACGGTGACGGTGACCAAGGCGGGCAAGGTGGTGGGCGGTGGTTTTAGTGGGGTCACGCTCCCTGGTACGCCGATGAGCAATGGCGATGTGACGCAGATCAGTTATGTGAGTGGCGCCAGCAGTGCGGACAACAGCCGCACGGTCAAATTGCACACGGCAACACTCACTTACGGCAAAACCTTCATCCTGATTGCCGATAAGAACAACGTCGTTCAGTTCATCGGAGATATTACGAAGTTGACTTCCCTCAAGGCCCATCACGCCCATGGTCTGGTCGTTCAGACGCCGGCGTTCCAGGAGCTACAGGCCAACCAGACGGTCGTGCTGGCGCCGGGGCAATCGACGATGTTTTCGATGGGTAAATATCAGGTAAAGGTAGCGCGGAGTTAGCCATTCCGATTTGGCCGCCAGAATTTTTCATCTGACACACATCTACTAACGCGAAGGGGACATCATGGAGATTGGTGCTGAAAAATTAAAGGATCTCGCCCGCAAGTTAAAGGCGGCCGGATATATCCCAGGACAAAGCTACGAACAATGCCGGAATATGGCCTTGTGGCATCCCGGGATGGCCGATGTCATGCGGTCGATAAACAGCCAAGCCCTGTTTAGTCTGGTTACGCAGTTGCTTGCAGAACCCAACCAGATACATCACCGGGTCGTATTGGGGAAAACAGGGAATGGCATGTCTGGTTTCTTGACGCCTTCGAATAAGGGCGTTGGCAGTTTTGGCAATGTATCGCCAGAGGAAGCGGAGCGTATTCTGGGCAATACGTCTTTCCGTATTTCTTTGCATGGAGAGGATCGGCAGCGCACAGACAGCGAAGCGGAACACGCCCCTGCTGGGAACCACTCTTTCCGCAACCAAGGCACCAAGCTGATCGAAGCGGGTTATGTTCCCGGGATGGAATATCGCCATGCGTTGGAAATGGGCAAGTGGAATCCCGAAATGGAGCGGTTTTTGGCGGATTTATCTGGACGAGTGGGTGATCCAGGCCATCAGGAAGCCTTTAACCACGCGAAATCACTGGCTGAACTGGAATTAGCCTGCACTGCGAGCAAAATAGATGGTGATGGCAGCTACCACTCGCTCGTTTTGGGCACAACAGCCTTTGGAAAAAGGCCCATTCCGTTGCCATTCGTTACTGGCCTTTTCCACAAAGAAGATGCATTAGGTCACAGCGTTACCTGGGGCCGCACGGCGGACGGCATGTCCGACCCCTATCAGGCATTTGTGCAGGATCTGCACGAATTGCTGGTCAAACACGCCGATGTGATCAATCGACCTGGAGCACGGGGCGACGGAATGCAGATTGCCGTGTCTCGTGGAATCGTTGACCGGCTGCTGTCGTATTCAGACGCATCGAAATACATCCAAAATTTGCGATTTTTTGATGTCGGTCAGCGCACCTAATCATGTCACCATTTTTCAACCACAAAGGAGTAACCCAATGGCCGTAGATTTGCACAAGTCCAGCGAAAAAGCTGGCATTCAACTGAAGAAACACGGGGTTGACACGTCCCGGTTGCCCAACATGCGAGTCGGCGTGTGTCTGGATATTTCTGGATCCATGAACGAGGAATACCGGGATGGGCACGTCCAGGACGCGCTGACGCACTTGCTGGCGCTGGCCATGCACATGGACAAATCTGCCAAGATCGACGTGTTCATTTTCAACCATGGCGCACAGCAGATGCCGGAACCGGCCACGCTCCAGAATTACGCGGGCTATGTTGACCGTTATATCAGCGATCATGTGGGCGGCGGTACGGATTACGCACCGGTGATTCACCTAACCTACCAGCACTACTATCCGGCGCTGGATCACTTGCATAGCGCGGCGAGTGCTGCGCGTCACGTAGCCAGTCTGGCCCACCATGGACACGGACTGTTGGGCAGCTTGTTCGGGCATCACAAACACGATGAGCCGCCTGCTGCTCCCACTGTGGTCAATCCCGCTGACCATGATCCGGTGTTCATGCTGTTCCTGACGGACGGCGATAACGGGGATAAGGAAGCCACCCGCCATGCGGTACATGCGGCGACTGGACTGCCTCTGTTCTGGTCGTTCGTGGGCCTTGCGCACAATTCCCGGTTTCTTGAAGAGTTGTCCCGCGAGACGGACGCGGAGTTTGTCCATCTGGAAGACGGAATCCGCATCAGCGATGACGACCTGTACCGGCAACTGATCAGCGCCAAGCTAGGCGCGTGGCTGCGGAATCTGCACGTCTGACGGGAGGTGCGATGTGGGCAAGGAAATTGACGAGTTGGTGGACTCCATCAGCAATATCGGCAAATACATCATCAAGCGTGTCGTCGCGGCAGCGCATGAGGCGGAAGGCGTGGTGGCTACCTCCGCATCCACTAATGCAACCTCATGCCGGGGTGCAGCCCCTTCGCAGGCCGGGCAGGCTGCCGTTGATTTCCACCTGGGCGAGTGGCGGCGTTTCACGGAAGGCGGGGAGGCCTATCGGGTTATGGCGCCGCTCCGCCAGTCGGATGGTGACTGGATTATGCGCATCCAGACGAAAGACGGCACGCAAGCCGAGTATCCGTTAAGCAACATTCTTCGGAATCCGCCTTTGGTGACGGAAGTCGGCGAAGCAGAGTAGTCGCAGTAAGCGCCTAGCCGTCATGCGTCATCATTGGAAATGGCGGCAAATGGTTCATCGCAAAAAAGAGGAAATCAGCATGGCAATACAGTTGCAGAAGGGAAGCGGTATCAATCTGACCAAGGATCACGGTCTGGATGATGTGGAAATCGAAGTGACCTTTGACATTGACCCGACTCACCCGGTCAAGGCGCACGAGATGGACGTGAACGCCTGTGCGTTCGCCATCACGCACAAGGATGGCAAGGCCGTCGCCCCGCGCGATGAGGCGTTCGTGTTCTACAACAACCGCGATTACGGCAATGGCGCATTGACGCACGACGTGGACGGCGGCAGCGTCGGCGACGACAAGATGTATTTGCATTTCAGTAAACTGGAACAGTCACCGGATGGTATTGATGAAGTCTCCTGTATTGTGGAGATTTACGAGGGACTGGCGCGTGGGCATCACTTTGGCCAGTTCAGTCATTGCACAGCGCACATCGTCAACCCGGCAACCAAGGAAGTCATTGCCGAGTTCAAGTTGACGGAAGAGGACAGCAACGCCACGGCGGTGCAGATGGGTTCTTTTGTCAAGGAAGACGGCCACTGGCACTTCAAGGCGGTCGGTGCAGGGTACCAGAAAGGCCTGGCGGACTTCCTGCATGTGTATGGGCTTGTGGAGTCTGGCCCGGAATAATGGGCCGCGTGGTGCAGAGGACTACGGCCATGACCGCCACTCTAGTTATTGGCTATGCCATATGGGTGTCGGCCATGGAATCCTGCTGGCCACTCGTCGTTTGTTTGCTACCTCTCCCTGTCGTGATGATGGGGATTGGTTTTTTCGCGAATTAGGAGACACGCATGCTTTGGTTGTTGGCAGTTATCGGTATTCCCATTTTGGTGGTCATGCTCCTGTTCTTCGCCGCGGCAGATGATTTTTGGCAGGTCATTACGTTCAGGATCAGCTTTTCGCGTTTAGTCGATGATCTGGCGCATATTTTAGCGATTGTTGTTTTGGGTGGCATAGCTGAGTTATTCAGCCTGTATATGCTGTTAACGCATTTTCTTTAGCGAGGAGTATTCCCATGTCAGCAGAAAAAGAGCGTCAACTTTTTGACGCAGAACCAGATGGTCTGGCATTAAGTCTGTTTACGCCGCTGTCCGGATTGTCGGACGTGGAAGCGGACCATTACCTGGTGCGCCGCTGCGCCGAGCACATGACTGCAAAACTGGCCCTGTCCCGCGCAAAAGGCCGGGGCGGGTGGCATACGCCGAGATGCGATGTCGATCATCTGCATAGGATGCTACGTGAGCATGTGGAAAAAGGCGATATGGTGGACGTGCTTAATCTGGCGGGGATGATTCTCGTGCGGCAGTCCTGCGGACGACAGGAGTCCTACGGACAGCAAGGGGCAAGCGGCCAACAAGCGGCCAGCAAACAGACGTCACTGCCGGATCACCAAGCCTGTTTGGGGCCGACGGGCGGACCTGGCACGAAAGCGGAGAAGGTTAAAGATATGCTCGAATCGTACAACTGGACCACCCAAACGGCGGGATGTGCGGATGAGGCCAGCGGGGATTGATGCGCATGGGCGGCTTGTTCGACGATGACGTGGCAAGTCATGACCAGCCGGACGCACTTTTCCCGGTGGATAGCCAGGCACATCCCGCTGGACTTGCAGGCTGCGAAAGCCCAGCGGTCCGCGGTGGTCCGACGGCACTGTTTGCTGATGATGCGGTAAACCAATCCGTCCCACCGCCAAAATCTGTCGGCTGCAAGCCTGTCACCGCATTGCCTTTGGACGAGATGCCGACAGCAATTCAACAAAAGCCATCGAGCGCGGCAGCGATTGCTGCACCCTTGCCACTGGATGATTTACCGACAGCCCCGCAAGCGATACCAAAGACCATCATTCAACCCGTGACCTTAGCACCCGCTGCAGCCACGGCGCCTCAGGGTACAGTCACCAGTACGCCGCAGCCGCAAGAGCTGTTTCAGGAGCCGGAAGATCCTCTGGTTCATAAGGCGTTGCAACATGCCCAAGAGAAGTATCCGGATGTCTTCGAACGTAAAAAACGCATGTTGAAAGCGCGCTTCGAAACCCTGTTGCCGCTGGACTTCGACAAGATCAGCGCCTTTAGTGCCGGTACCCTGCCTCATGTGCAGGTGGTCCTGCGCGAGGTATCCGAAAGCAGTCAGAATCTCTCCGCGCTATCCGTGTCCACCGCTATCCAGGAAATCACGACGGCGGCGCGTGACGCCGCTGCGCGGGCCAACGCTGGAGGGCATTCTTCGTCTCACGGTATTGGCGGACTGCTGAAGCGGGTTGAAAGCGCCGTCAGGCACTTCGATCCGGACGCCGCCCAGAACACGTTGATGCGTCTCCATGGCGGCGTGAAGAGCATACACAGCCGTCTGTCCGGCATCGGTGATCTCGCCCAGGAAACGCTGGCGGCCATCCAGATGGACGTCATGGTGATGGGCGTCATTGCGTACATGGCGGAGAACACGGCGTTCGGCCAACAGGCCCAGCGTCGACATGATCTGCTGCTGACCACCGGGCAGGAACTGCAACTGGCGCAAAAACAACTGGAGGCGCTGAAAGCGCAGACCGAAAACGCGCTGATGCAAATCGAGGAAGTACGCACGGTCACTTTGCCGTCCCTGGGTTTTCTGGGGGCCATTCGTTAACTTCGCAAATTTTTACTCACAAGAGGAATACTGAAATGCCTGAGGTCGATGCGCTGTTTGGAGATGAAACTGTCAGCAATACCATTTCACCGGCTGCGCCAATACAATCGCCGGCGGGCTTGCAACCGGCAGGCTTGCAGCCGGCAGGCTTGTCGCCGACGGGGACGCAGGGCACGGTTATTGCGTTGCCCAGCGAGGACGATATTCAGCACCTGACCACGGACTCCCGCGCGGGATACGCCAGCGTTGCCGAGAAACTGCTGGCCACCCACAAAACCGCGGACATGGGGGACATGGGTACTCAGCTTAACACCTTGCTGTCCACGGCCAAGGGACTGAATCCCAACCAGCAGAAATCCATGATCGGCAAAATGATGGGTATGTTCCGCAGCGAGAAGGAACAGATCCTGGCGCACACGCAGTCGGTGCAGGGTCGTATCAAAGAATTGGAAGCGCAGATGGACAAGTCGGCCGCATTGCAGCAGCAGCGCATTCAGGACATCGAAGGACTGAAGCACGAAAACGCCGCGCATTACGACAAGTTGAGTGCCGGGTTGCAGCGGGCAACCGCATGGCAACAGCAGTCCGCATCCGCTTTGCAACTGCCCGTTGACACTACCGACCCCCAAGCGGCCGCGAAACGCGCCGCATTGCAAAAACTGGATCAGCGTCTGCAGGTGCTGGTGAACGACCTCAAGAACGCGCAGATAATGGATCAGCAGCAAGCGATGGAACTGCAGGCCACCCAGGACAACGCCCGCGCCATTCTGGACGAGTTCGACCGCGCCAAGAACATCGCCGTACCGGCCTTGACCGCTCTTGTCGCTCAGCAGTTGATCGCCATCGAGCAACAGCAGGCCGTCAAAGTGGACGGGGCCATTCGCGACATGGTGACCGAAGCCATGACTCAGGCGGCACAGACGCTGGGCGAGAACAGTATTCAGATCGCCACCATGCAGCAGCAGGCCATCATCGGCACGGACACCCTGGAGAAATGCCAGGAGATTCTGGAACAGTCGGCGTCCAAGGTGAAGGAGATCGAGGCGCAGGGTGCGGCGCAGCGTAAGGTGGACGAGCAGAAACGTGCGGACCTGGAAAAGCGGTTGTTGTCAGCGGTCTAACACATTACTGAAAAACAACCCGTCAAAAGGAGACCGCCATGATGTACAACCTGCAGCCGTGTGTCGGACTGTTCGGCACTTGTGGAAACAGCCGCTGGCGAGACGTCTTTATCCAGCGCTATGCGCAGGAAGGCATCACGTACTTTAATCCGCAGGTCGAGGCCGGAACTGGGCATGCTGGACTGGTCGATGCCGAGAATCAACACTTTGTCGAAGACGCGATCATTTTGTTCCCGGTGACTGACGAAACGACCGGGCAAGGTTCGCTCGCAGAGATCGGATTTTCCATTGCGAACGCCCTGCGCAGTAACGCGAATCGCTTCTTTGTATTCCTGATCGAAGATGAATGCCATGATCCTAACGCGTGCGAGAAGGCAAAAGCGGACTCAGGGCGTAGCCGCAGACTGGTCAAAAGCAAGCTGAGTCAAGACGCGGCCACACTGGATAACATATTTTTGGTCGAAAGCCTGGACGACATGCTGGTCGTTTCCCTGAAGCTAACAGAATTGCTCCGAGCGAAGGCAAAAATTGGCCAGGACTTGCGTGAAAGCATGCACGTTATTACGGGATTTTCGCGGTTATCGTGCGAGGCTGCCTGATCTCGCAGGCGCCTTGTTGTTTAATCCAGTCCGCAGATTGTTGAAAACAAGAAGGGCTGAAGTGTTGGCTGCTATTTTGATGCAAGCATTCTTTTCCACCTCCCGTGCCTTACGAAGGGGTTTGCGATGGGGATTGATTTAGGATTTTGCTGCGGAGGACCACAGATGGCCGAGTACACCATACGAGAAGAAGGCGGCTGCACATTCATCTTTGGCGATGGCCTGCCGCTCGATGCTCTGGCTGCGCTTACGAGTGGCAAATCCACTAAAGGCAAGGTCATGGCCCCGCACCTGGCGCGGCTGGCCGGAGCCATCTTTGCCTGGGGGAAACCGCAAGATGTGGCGGCGGCCACCGAGAAGTACACGCCGATTGCCCTGGCTCGTGTCCAACAAAACGCCACGCCTGAAATGCTGGCTCTGGGAAAGGAAGCCATTCGCTGGCTGGCTATTGGCCGGCACGGCATGTCCGCCTGCAGCATTTTCTGGAAGACCACGGGCGTCAAGCCGGACCTGATACGATCGATCAAAGACCCGCAATACCCGCTGGACCCCGACGATCTGGGCCGGTGCCGCAATCTGCTGGAACAGGTGCACATTGTTTGGGAGCGATTCACGCCGGTCATGCGCACCATGGCTGGGCCGGTATGGGCGGCTTTGGTGGAGCATTGGGGTTGTCTGTGCGCCACGATGGACCGGGAAGCGCCGGATTGGCGTGAGGGCAAAGGTAGCGCGCCGGAAACTTATCGAATAATGCAGGAGATTATTTAAAAATGTCAGAAGTGGACGCGGTGGACAAAGAAAACGACTAGATGTTCCTCGAAAAAATGGCGCGGTACGCCCATTCGATGAACGGCGTGCCCGTGGATCGGGTATCCATTCCCGCCGCGGATTTGCTGCGGTTGATCAGGATGGTGGACACCAGCGGCGGACGTCCGCAAGACGTCTGCAAGGAAAATGCCGCCTTGAACGCTCGTCTCGAAATGTGGGAACGAAAATTTATTGATCTGATGAACAGCGTGAACCATGTGGCGGTAACAAATCATGAGTTGAACGAATTGCGGGCGCAGAATTGCGCGTTGCAGGCACAACTCGACGCTTCTTCAACGGCACGGTGCTGAACATGGCGGATAACAGTCATCGCCGTTGTAACTGCTCCATGCTCGTCGACGACGGCATGATGCGTTGTGAGTTGCCCATGGGCCACGATGGCCTGCATGAGGAATCTTACGAGAGTGAGACCTACGGCAAGGTGACGACCACCTTTGAGAAAGGAGTGACGCCAGTCCGCATAGAACGACTGAAGCACATGATCCCGGATGGGGATATCTGCTGGTTCAAAGATGGCAGGAGATGCCCTTTTTTGGCAAGTCGTGACCAGTTGGAAGGCGAAAGCGCCGAGTTTGCCTGCTATCTCTCGGGAGATTTCTTTACGCGCATTCAGCCGAGTGAATATGGCAAGGGGTGCGAGTGATACAGCATTTTCTGGATTCGTAGCGTCGCGCTGACATAGGAGGTTGAGATGCATTTTCATATTTGGGACAACGGCGACGAGAGCGTTGGCATTCACGGGAATCGCGCGGAGTTGGATACCGATGTTGATTTTCTGGACGGGGAAGACCGCCAGGAATATATCGAGTCAATCAAAGAAGCATTGGGTGCGGCTTTTGCGTCCATCTGGGATAACGGACATGTGCATGTGGCGGCAGACGAAGAGTTAAGCGTCATTGATTTGGATTGACCGATGAAAGATAAGGAATTGCTCAAAGCTGCCGCCCTGGCATCTGGACTGCAATGGAGCCGCAATCCAAAGATTACCCACGATGGCCTTTGGATAACGGCACCAGAGCATAGGATAAACACCTATTGGAACCCTCTGAAGCATGATGAAGATGCGTTTCTTTTGGCCGTGACGCTCGGAATATCCGTTACGCATTATCCGGTCTACGAGGCAGTCAAGCATTCCGTTGTTGCAAAACGGTATCAAAGTGGCGACCTGATGCGCAAAGGAAACCCGACGGAAATGGTGGAGGTTTACGGAGACCATCCTGCCGCAGCGATGCGCCGGGCCATCGTCCGGTGTGCCGCCGCCATCTGGGATACTGGTCAGAGTGTCTCTGGCGCCAGTAGCACCCCACAAAACATTGCCACAGGAGAGCCTGGATGAAACATGCAATTACCGAAACAAACAACGGGTCCAGGCTCGTTGATGCGCATGGTCATCTTATCAAGACGGCGGATGTTGACCGCCGACTGCTCCATGTCTTGCCAAAACTGTATGTCGATGCGCCTATTCTGCATCACTTCATGCGGCCTGAGCATGTGCGGCTTTCTGTCACCGCCGATCAGCCCGAATTGAATCATCTGCAACCATCCGGCGAGTCCATTCAGATAACGCAATGCGTGCCGAACAAAGGCTATTTCATCGGAGGATGCCAGGACACGCGCTATGGATGGTTCGTGCGGTTGCCGCCGGATGATCTCGATGTGATTGATCTTGTTTTCCATTGGGACATTGCAGTACCCGCTGCGCATTTACGTCGGCACATCGAGCACGAGATCAGCCTGAAGCTGCTACCTGGCCCCTACAACACCTGGTCCATGGATTTGTCCGCCTGGCATCGTGTGCGCCGGTTCGAGCCGGGCAAACCGCCTCTGGTCTTTCAGCCGACCACCCTGCTGTCGGGTAAAGGATTCGATGAGGGGCGCCATGTCGAGGTGATGGACCTCATTCTTGGCGGCGACTCGGAGGATGGTGAATTGTGTGACTTTTTTGTGTATGTCGAATCTTTGGAAATTCCCGCCATCCCCGTCTCGGATATGGCCTACATCGAGGAATTTCAGGACCGGCAACTGCATGAAATCTCACGACAGGCGATATTCACCAGAAACAATGAGGCACACCGGGAAAACGCCGTTATCGAAATGCCGGAAGCGGTTTTTGTCGCTGCGGTTCGTGCCGCGATAGAAGTACCTTTGGACAAGGACACGAAGTATTTCAAAGTGTCTTGCGCGGAACATCCTGCCATGAAGCTCCTCTCCGATTGGTGGAATGAGCACGCGCCGGACCATCGTTGCGCGGCCTTCGCCATGCCCTGGGTGCGGGTAGAAGAGGACGTTACGGAATACTGGTGCGGGTATTACGAAACGCCCAATGAGCCATTCACCTCTTTCCTGCGGGACAAGGCTGCAAGTGCCCGCGTCGGGGATGTCGTCCTCATCCAGTTCATGCGGCAGATTACGGATCAGGATGCGCGCCCGTATGGAATAGCCGTGTTTTTAGTCAATGAAAACCTCGCCCTGTCTGTGGACGTGGATATTGAGGATCTGAAATCCGGGAAATATGACGAGGCATGGTACTCCCTGGAAGCGCTCCGCCATTTTCCGGGCCGTTTCCCGGAGGTTTGGGCGGCGTTGGTGGAGGGGATAGGGTGCGACCGATGATTTTGGGACTTACCGGCGCCGCCGGCAGCGGCAAGGACAGCGTAGCGGATATTCTGGTTGCAAAGCACGGGTTCCAGCGGATAGCGTTCGCGGATGCGTTGTACAAGGAAGTCAGCACAGCGTTTAATGTGCCCATCACGTTCCTCAAGACCCGCGAAACGAAGGAGAAGCGCAGCGCGAGACTGTCTCTCGGTCACTGCATGGATGGCGAATTCGCCAACGTGGTGCGCCTGATCAATCATCGCGGGAATCGCCCCATCGGGCACTCCACCATCCCATATTCCCCTCGCCAGATCCTGCAGTGGTGGGGCACCGATTATCGCCGTGCGCAGCGCGAAACGTACTGGATCGACAAGGTGCGCGACCGGCTGCTTTCCGATCCTGGCCATTGGGTGGTGACCGACGTGCGTTTTCAGAACGAGGCCGACCTGATACGGGAGCTTGGAGGGCAACTCGGTCTGGTGTTGCGACCCGGCGTGGAGCCGGTGGCGGGCCATGTGTCTGAAGCGTACTGGCAGAGCTGCAGACCAGATTTCCAGGTTCGCAATGACGGGACGCTGGAAGACCTGACGGCCACCGTGACGGCGGTCGCCATACTGGCGATGGCCGCCTGAACCAACCAACACAAGAGGGTAACCATGGAAAACGACGCCAATGATGTTCTGACGCTGGACAAGCTCCGCGTTCAGATGGAACCGATGCTGAACCATATCTGCATTGTTTTTGACACCGATATCGGACGGCTGGTTGGTGTGGCCGAGGATGACCACGACTTCTACTACCTGGTGGACACCATCGCGTGCAAACGCACCCGGTACAGCGCGGTCGGGCACGTTTTCAGCCTGAAAGACCGCATTCCGGAGGATCGTTACGCCGCCATGGATCGCATGCATACGGAGAACGGGTGTCCGGCTGTGGCGGCGATGGTTGTCGAGTGGCAGGATTTTTCTACAGCGGATACGCGCCTTGCAAACGCCATTCTTCGTTATTTAGACCCTCGCGCCGATGATACGGTGGTGAACCGTGTGGCCAGGATTATCCGGTATTTTCGGGAGGATTATGGCTTCTTCGACCTGGTGGCGCACCTGTATCGCCAGCGCGCTTTTTCCAGGGATGCCTTTGGCCCTGGCCAGCGCACAGCCGGTGTGTTGGACCACATCCGCAAGGAATTGATAGAGATTGAGGCCGCTCCTGATGACCTGACCGAATGGGTGGACGTGGTGTTGCTGGCCCTGGACGGAGCATGGCGGGCCGGGCATGAGCCGGAGGCCATCACTCGGGCCATCGCGGACAAGCAGCGCCGTAACCAACAACGAACCTGGCCGGACTGGCGGACGGCGGAAGAGGGGAAGGCCATCGAGCATGTGCGCGAGTAGACGGGAGGAGTTCGTGTGGGTGGTCCGAAAATTTGACATCCTGTGTATGATTGTTATATACTAATCATATATTGAAAAGGAGGCAGTCATGGGCGCGGATTTTTACCTGAAAAAGTTGGACCAGCAGGCGGCAAAAAGGGAAGCCAATGAGCTTGCAGAGCTAAAGCGTCTTCAAGCCAAATACCCAACCATTGAACGGAGTATGCCGTGAAATTATATAAGAGAGATTTGCAGGATTTTACTGCCCGGGAGGTCGAGGGCGAGCCATACCCAGGTACGGATTCGGATGGTGATACGTGTTACCACAACTCCCATTTTCGGACAGAGATTGAGGCGTGGGCGTCACTGAAAGCCGAAGTGGAAGCCAGGGTCTCCATGGCTGGCCGGGATGTAGCTCAAAAGAAGATGGAACTTCTGAATGCGCAAGAGAAGGACGGTGAGGCGGCTATCGCGTTCGAGAAAATGACGGAAAATATGCGCCAGGCTGGCCGATATTAAGATGAGCGCTGCAATTCACAACCGGCATATCGTAAAGGCGCATTGCTCGATTTGTCACGCCATCGTGTACGCCGATCAGGGTTATTATTGGACTTCCATGGACCACTATGATTGCCATACAGGTGGAAAGGGCAGCACCGATCCGATAGAGGCGATGAGAGACGCCATCGAAAAAGGCGATAAAGCCATGAGCGCCTTGCTGGGAGAGGTTGGGTTGCCACCCAAAAAACCCAGGGCTAAAGCGGGGACCGGCGCGTTGGCGCAACACGTCAAGCAGTTGGTCGTTACCGCGCTGGAAGCAAAACTGGGAGAGCGCGTGACTCGTGCTAACCTTTGGCTCCAAGAAGGCGACTATCGGGGACAGAAGTGGGATCTGGATAGCTGGGCAGTGAATGCTGTCGTAGGCGGTCTTCTGATCTGCTGCAGCAGCTTGGCTCCGATGCGTGATTACCGGCGCTGCAAAACGGTACGTCTGGGGCATGATGATGTCCATAGCGACGGTGAATCATGCCCGCGATTCGAGTTAAGAAGTACCTAAGAAATATGGAGCATGTCATGGCAAAACGCAAATTTCACATGAAGCAGGCGGATATGAGCGGCAAGGACTGGATGGTTCTTTCTTTCCGCCATTACATGGATACGGGGAAGCCCATATATCCGCTATCAGATCCGATTATTACCAGCGTTTGCGGTGACGAAATCGAATACGGCAAATTATTCGCGTACCTGTTTCGTCGCTTTGGGTACCCTGACCGTGGCTGGGACGATTACAAAAACTTAGTGAGTTATCGGCTCACTACGCCACATCCAGATATGGTGTTACGCATCACGCCGTATGTAGGGAACACATCCGTCCTTACCATGGATTTCATGGTCGAGAGCCAATTCTTTTTCGCTATTGAAGATTATGCTCGGCGCGATCAAGCTGCATGGGACTATCGGGCATTAGATTTTGCTGAACAGCAAGGTCTTCCGGTCTGGATGTCCGAGTGGCTCGATATCTTCAACACAGAGTACCGTGAAGCGTTCCCAGATGTGCCATTTGCCGAAAATTGGCGACAGGCCATGGGGTTTCCCTATGCGCTTGATAAAGAAGGCAGCCGTCCTTATGAACTGACTCATCGTGTCGTCGAGTTTCGTAAGAAGCTATACGGTGATTATGAGAAGGTTGAGCCACGACCCACGCGCTACAATCGCTCCGGTGTTGTGCAGGATTGGAACGATGATGATCCGCTCAAGCCGTTTGCACAAGCGGCGCTGGTAGCGCTGGAGGATTTGCGCACTCCTGTCGGTGTGCGAGACCAGTCCATCAATGCGTTCGGTGAGGTTGAATCGGGACGTGCCGATGTTAACGCCTCCCCAAGCGCAGGTTATCCGTCTGGCGCACTCGGAAATACCGCGGCCAAAGAATTTGCCGAGCTTCATGGTCTTATTCTGAAGCTGGGTAAGGGCAACGCCAAGCGGGGGATCAAAAAAGTCATGTCTGCTATTGGCGCCGGAGTGGCCCGATGACCAGCAAAACAATGAATAAAGCAGAAGAAACGAAAATCCTTACAAAGAAAAAACCAACAGGATTTGTTGCGATTTGCCAGTGCGGGGTAATCGTCGGGGCGATGGACTACGAGCGCACAGAACGCCGTGAGGCTGGCAAGCTGCTCGGAACATGGCTACACGATGGTTGCACAGTAGAGCCACGTTTTAACGGTACATGGAGTGTCACGGTAGAGAACTGTCGATGCGGGACCGGAAAGACGTGTGGTGAAGGGGGTGCCGAATGACTGAATAATCGCCCGCCCCAGACTCGCTTTATGACGTGATAACCGCAATCCTGAACAATGTCGATAGTGACAATATGTCACTATTCGCGTCACTTCAGGATCATCCCATGCTGCAGGATGCCCAAACCTTTGTGCGTGACGGCCAGCCAGAACGGTTTCGTTACGCGCTTCAATACCCGCTGGAACGGGTGGTGGATGGGTTGCTTCAGACCGCAATCCCCGGAAAGCGGGAGGCACAATTCATCTTGCGGCAATATTCGTTTCTGAACTCCCACTTTCAGAAAATTATCGAGCGTCAGGAGGGGGTTGGCTGTTGTGCTGACAAATCCAGGACCATCCTGCATCGCCTGTTACAATACTACCTGACCGGGACCGAAGTGGTATTTGATCCGAACGAGGAATACACCTTCGACCACCCGACTACGGTTTTCACCAACCATCAGGAGATCGTGACATTTTTCGAGGGGTTGCGCAGCCTGTATTACGGGAATCCTGAAGGGTATTTGAAGGCATTAAAAAACGCATTGGAGATCGTGTCAATTTGAACGCTAACCCACTACAAATAAGCCTTTTTGCAGAAGTGGCCGGCGCATACGCGGCATCCCCGTGCGGCGTCCTGGATAACGATGCGCTCTATGCAACGGTGGCCGCCCACATTGGCGCGTCACCTGAAGCCATGGATGCGCGGGCACCGATTGGACGTGCCGGCGTACCGCGATCCACCGTCAAACGCAGAATTCGCTGGTACCAGCAGACCCTCAAACAACTGGGGATTATCGAGCATGTGCCCGGAGAGCGTGGTGTTTGGCAACTTTCCGAAAATGCCGGAAAGTATCTGCATCGGGCGGCAAACGGCGTAACACTGGTGGCTTTCAGCACTGATCTGGGCGTGGCGATTTGGGGAAGCCATCAAGACGTATTCCGCCAGATCAATGAGCCTATCGCCTTGTGCATCAGTTCGCCGCCCTATCCACTGCGAAAAGCGCGGGCTTACGGCGGGCCTGACGAACGGCAGTACGTGGATTTCATCTGCGGAGCCTTGGAACCCATTGTGCGCAGCTTGATTCCCGGTGGAAGCATTGTGCTCAATGTGAGCGGGGATGTGTTTGAGCCTAAGAAACCAAGCCGGTCACTGTACCTGGAGCGCCTGGTCCTGGCCCTGAATGACCGACTGGGCTTGTCGCTCATGGACCGCATCCCCTGGGTCAATTACAGCAAGCCACCGGCACCGACATATTGGGCATGCGTGAATCGCGTGCAGCTCACCACGGCGTATGAACCCCTGTATTGGTTCACCAATGACCCGGACAAGGTTCGGTCGGACAACCGGCGCGTTCTGGAGGCCCATACGGCACGGCACCAACGTCTCATGGCATCGGGCGGTGATGGGCGGTTGGCCACTTATGGTGATGGCGCCTACCACATTCGGCCGGACAGCTTTGGGCGGGTCACCACAGGAAAGATTCCTCGCAACGTCATCGAGCGCGGCCATGTCTGTAGTGATACCGCAGCATACCGGCGACATGCCCAGGCGCTGGGAATGCCGACCCATGGAGCCATGCAGCCTACCAGCATCCCGGACTTTTTCATTCGGCTGCTGACTCAACCGGATGACCTGGTTGTGGATCCGTTCGGAGGCACCGTGAAAACCGGCCTGGCCGCCGAGCGTTTGGGGCGGCGATGGCTGGTGACGGAATGGATGCTGGAGTATCTGCGTGGGGCTGCGGAGATGTTTCGGGGATATGCTGGATTTGGAATGAACGGTGGTTTGTCTGCTATGCGGCCCCCGTCTTTATGTACGGACGGATTAAAAGTTGACACCATAGTATGATTGTTATACAATAATCATAAATGGGAAAGGATGGAACATGGATCGTCATATCATAAAGTCACGTTGTTCGATCTGCCACGGCATCGTGTACGCCGATCAGGGTTACCATGGCATTTCCGAGGACCATTATGATTGTCACACCGGCGGAAAGCACGACGTTGACGTGAAAGAGTCTGTGCAAAATGCTATCGCAAAGGGCGATAAAGCTATGAGCGCCTTGCTGGGAGAGGTTGGTCTATCGCCCCAAAAGCCGAAGAAACCGAGAGCAAGAGCGGGAACCGGCGCGTTGGCGCAACACGTAAAGCAGTTGGTAATTAATGCTGTTGAAGCGAAGTCAGGACAGCGCGTGGCTCGTGCAAGTCTTTGGCTACAGGACGGCGACTATCGGGGGCCGAAGTGGGATCTGGATAGCTGGGGTGTGGATGCCGTCATAGGTACCGGAAACATTATGGTTTGTTGCAGCAGCCTGGCTGCAATGGGTGATTATCGACGGTGCAAAACGGTGCATCTGGGGCACGATGATATCCACGATAAAGGCTTACACTATGATATTTCCGTACCAAAGGAGCAAACAAAACTATGAACGTGCGTACCGTAAGATTAGTGTCGTTAACTGGTGCTTGCCTGGTCGCCATAGTATTGTTTTTGATTTTACGGTCAGTCGATCACTATTCGATTTTCACATCTCTGTTTGTTGCCGTCCTTGGGCTTTTTGGTTTTACCTTCCCTTGGTTTCTCGCTGGGAAAATGGCTGTTGAATACGAAATCATGCGAGAGAAACAAAGGTTAGACAAGGAAGCAGCCGATCATGAGTGACAAAACACGAGGCATGTCTATGTGTGATTACGAAGGCCGTGACTTTGGTGCCAGCTATATCGACAGTTGCTGCATTGACGGCTACCTGTGGGATCTCGACAGTTGCGACGAGCCTGGCGGTCCACTGTTCGACGGGGGCGATATGCCATGCCCGAAGTGCAACACGCTGGAATATCTGGAACGCGCAAAAGAAGAGGCGGAGTCCTGTGTTTCCGGTAGCGTTGCCGGCAGCAGCGGAGGGTTTGCCTACACGGGAGAAAGCATCTGGCTTGCGTCTGTGAAAAAGGCCGAATCACTGAACCCGGACGCTGCCGCAGCGGCTTTGCAGAAGATGGGTGTTGTCGAGACGCTGTTTCCGGGTGGCGGGCCGGATGGGTGTGCTGTGCAACGGTATATTTATTGCGGGGAATCAAAATGAGTGACAAAACCGGCATCGCCTGGACCAATGCGACGTGGAATCCGGTAACCGGATGCACCAAGGTGTCCCAGGGCTGCAAGCATTGCTACGCGGAGCGCGAATGGGGCAGGCTGTCCGCGAATCCGAAAGCCACGACTTATTACGGACGGGAATTTACTGATATCCAGTGCCACCCCGACCGATTGACTGAAGGACCTATCCGTTGGCGGAAACCCCGGATGATCTTTGTCAACAGCATGAGCGACCTCTTCCACGAAAAAGTCCCTTTCGAGTTTATAGATGAGGTTTTTGAGGTTATTAACTGCTCACCGATGCACACGTTTCAGATCCTCACGAAACGACCGGAGAGGATGCTGGAATACTTCCAAAGATCGGAGATTGCTTGGGCTGTTGATGATGGTCCGCTAGATAACGTCTGGCTTGGTGTTTCTGTCGAAGATCAAGTGACCGCCGACGAACGCATTCCGCTGTTGCTCCAGACACCTGCCGCCGTGCGTTGGGTGAGCGCGGAGCCGTTGCTGAACAAGATAGATCTAACGCATCTGGAGTTGGACCCGTTTAACTACTACAACGCTCTGACCGGTGACACCATCATGCTGGATCGCACCATCATTCCCATGGAAAACACCCTGTCGTGGGTGGTTGCCGGAGGGGAGTCAGGAAATGCTGCGCGAGCACTGGATGCACGATTCCTGTATGCGCTGGTCAGCCAGTGCAAAGATGCTGGAACGCCAATTTTTGTTAAGCAGTTGGGTTATCGGTTCATGGACCTGGATAACGCATTCTATGGTGCTGGCATTCAAACGGTGGATGGTAAAGCAAAGATGGTAAATCGCGCCGGGGCGGACTTGAACGAATGGCCGGAGGGTTTGCGGGTGAGAGAGTGGCCTGTCGCCCTCAATAAAGTTTCTGTCTGATCAGGGAATGGAGGCTGTTATGGAAAACGTCATTGAAAAACAAGTGAATGTCTTGGAAAACGGACTTGACCTTGCCGCCATCGACCCACGGAATGGGCCTCAGTTCAGCCCGAATCTGTACAAGTTTCTGAAAAAGCAGGGGCGGGCCAGGGCGAGCGCTTACCGGGTTTTCCGCGATGCTGACAACGTCTTGTGGATTGGATCGCAAGATTACGGCTGGCTCCACGGCGCACGGCTTATGGGCGTGCTCTGTAACGGCCCACTGGAGCGGGTGTGGGCGCATGTGCCCAGCATTGGCTTCCGTGGCGGCCTGCGGGAAATCACCAGCTTCTGGGCGGATTATATGCGCATTGGCCGTTGCGCGATTGATCCTGAGCACCAAAAATCGTTTATCGGCGATGAAGCGCGCTGGACGGTCAGCGATGATGGTAATCATCGGTCGTGCCGGTGGTGTGGGAACGCGCACCAGAAACGGGAGACGTGGGTAGAGCAAGTACAGCGTGAGCGGTGGGTGGGTGGCGAACATGGCAAAGTCTTCCACACGGTATCTGATCAGATATGAGCATCGCCACCCGTCGAAAAGTATTGATAGTCGCGTCGTCCATGCATAAGGGCTTAGCTGCAGACGTGATTGCCAGTTTGGTCAACTGCGGACAGTATGAGTTGCAGCAATCTGACCAAGGCGTTGGCTCACCGGATCCTCGTTTCCTTTACGATGTTAACCCTCGCCACCTGTCCACTGAACATGAGAGGTTTATCCGTAAGTTACAAGAAAATCACCTAAAAAGGCGGGCCAATTCGCAGAAGCAGGGTAAGCATGGCAAAGTCTGACGAAATCTTCGCTCTGGCGCGGGCAGCCATCGAGCGTGACCACGCTATGGTCGTGTCCACGGTGCGGTGCATCATGGCAGGGGAGACGGATCGGTCCACGTTGAAGCCCAAGCTGCAGCGGCTGCTGGAAAAGCAGGGCGGCCGCAATCCGAAATCTGAAGATGGTATCCGCCTGGACAACGGCCTGGATAAGCTGGTCCAAATCCAGTCACCGACACACGATCTGTCCGAAGTGGTGTTGTCTGACGACATGCGGATGCAGGTGGCGGACTTGTTGACGGAGCAGCGGTACGCGGACGCCTTGGCCGCCCACAACCTGCATCCCCGCAACCGGCTATTGCTTGTGGGGCCGCCAGGCACCGGGAAGACGGTGTTGGCTGGGGCTGTTGCCACGGTTCTGGGTTTGCCGTTCCTGGTGGTTGATTACGGAAGCCTGATCAGTTCTTTCATGGGAGAAACTGGCGCAAAAATCAGCAAGCTGCTGGACGGGTTAGCCGGGCAGCCGTGTGTGCTGTTCCTGGATGAAATGGAGACCATCCTGGCGGAACGGTCGGGCAACCCCGAGCGAAGCGACGTAGGCGAACAGGCCCGCATCGTATCCACCCTGCTGCTGGCCATGGATCGTCTGGACCACCGCATATTGTTTGTGGGCGCAACGAATCATCCGGACATGCTGGACCGGGCGGTGCGGCGGCGCTTCGATATCGAGATCGACATGCCGCTGGCCACTGAGGACTCGGCGCAGTCGCTGATCAAGAGCCTTTCCGCGCGGCACCCGGGATTGCCTTTTGCCGATTTTCTGCCTGTGCAGAGCGATGCGCTTGCACCCTGCTCAGGGCGATCCATGGCTGATCTGGAGCGGGAGATGCTGGCCAAGGGGCGAACATGGGTTATTGGAAAGGCTGGCAAAGCTTGACAGCCTGTCATGATTGATATACAATAATCATATATTGATAAGGAGAGCTTGCCATGCGTGACCATATCGTGATTGAAGATCGGCTACATGCCGCAGGGTACCAAACCGAGCGGTGTGGTGGCGTTGTGCGGGTCCATGATCCGATCCATGCCGTTATTGGTCAGGAAGCCGTCATAACGGGATGGAAACTGGAAGAAATACGCACCGTTCAGCAGGCTTGGGCATTCATTGAGGCGCGTGGCTAATGAAAATCAAAATCGGATGATGGCTGTTAGCCATGGCAGCCTTCGTGAAAATCATTGATTGGGGAACCGACTGAATATGCCCACATTTTTCCAGAATAAAGACAGCTTGCCGCCCGAGTTGCTGGCCCGGTGGGATCGCGCGGTCACCGAATATGACCGTGTGCTACGCGAGGTCTGCGGCGACAGCGAAACCAAAGGACTGTTTTTCTACAACGCCACCCGCGAAAAATCGGCCTTGTTCTGGCGTTTGCTGAACGGCAAGGAACCACTATCCATGCCGCCGCCAACCAGTTTTTCGTATCCGTGGTACGAGATTATCGAAAAACCGGGGCCGCACATGGTCGGTGATATTGGATTTCGCGCCTACGGCAAACCACTTGGCCAGCACTTGGCCGCAATACGCGGGACGGATGTTGAAGACCATCTGTTCATCAATCAATGCGACTGGACCGTGATCTCTCATAATGCCGTCGCGCAAGAAATGTTGGAAGCGCTGCATGGTGGCAACTTCACGTTGGAGGACCAGAACCGCCTGATGGCCGCCGGCCCGGAATGGATCGTCCAATATAGGGAGTGGCCCGCATATCGCCTGTTTGTGCAACGGTATCGACGGCAAACCTTGCCACGATTCCTGGAAGACACGCTCCGACTGGTAGATAAAGGTTCCTGGTCCTGGACCAATACGGTGGTCATTGGAGAACTGGATGACGGTGGCGTGGAACTGGAAAGTGATGGATGGTTTTTGGAGAAAATGACATGAGCGAAACCGTTGAGCCCCAACTGGAAATCAGTCGCGCGTCCCTACTGAGCGGTCGTCGCTTGCTGTACGGCTACCGTATCGATGCGACATGGGAAACCGTAAGCCATGAGAATCTTTCCCTGAAAGGCATTGCCTGGGTCAACCCAGACGAAGATATGGCTGGCCAGGTGGACCTGGTGAGCAATAGGATGCTGGACGATCAGGAGAGGGATTACTGGCTGGTGACCGTCAGTAACAGCTCAGGGGATAGTTTCGGGTCTACGCCACGGGCGGAAATCACCCATGCGGATATTTTCGA
>JAEHJW020009426.1_pt1 | contig 22867 bp, 26 predicted proteins | sample 9271431 | NCBI WGS metagenome assembly JAEHJW02 | reverse complement strand
ATGATCAGAATGCCTGAGTCAAGCCAAAGCGAAAAATGGTCGCTCATGGACAGTGATGGGAAAACGTACATCACCAACAAATCCATGAGCGACCATGAGTCCGGTCGTCCCGTTGGCTATATGACCATGGCCATCGACGTGACCGGGTTTCCGAACGCGGTTGCCAGGCAAATCATCGATGCGCATAACCGAACGGTTGATATCAACAATTTGTCGAAGCACGTCTCATCAAGACTGATTTGCATATCTGAGTCAAAATTGTCGGACGCTATCCGCGTGATCCAGTCTATTGTACTGATGATGGGCTACGAGGATATTGTGACTTCTGACCGACTGGACATGAAGCAGATCGAAAAACTATTTGCAGATCATCTGATCGATCGTTGCCGCCAATGTCGTTCTTGCGAAACGGAAACAATAGAGATAGAGGATGTTAGAGATGCAAAAAACCACCATCTTCAAGATTGTAATGGCTGATTCTGGTCCACTGGTTTCATTTGGCACACATCACGCCAAAACACTTTGGGACAATCCCGGTAGAGAACAAAAAATCAACCTTTTGGTGGTTGATAGGGAATCTTCAAAAATTGATACCGACAGGACAAGCGCCATCAATGGCCAAAAAGCGGAAAATATCAGCGCCAGACAGAAAACAAAATTCGGTTAAGTTTTTCTAAATAATTAGCCATTATTGACAAATTAGCCAACTTATGCAATAATTCCGTTATGCTAGAACGAGCGGAGGATTTCATGAGAACCATGACGGCGACTGAAGTAAAAAATAAACTTGGCGATGCTCTGTCATTTTCTGATGACGAAAGCCTGCTGATCGAAAAAAACGGGAAAGATGCGTACATGGTTTTTTCTGCGCAGACAGCAAAAACCATGATTCTGACATCATACGTTAGCGGCGGAATATCGCGTTCTACGGCCATGAAACTATTGGGCTTCGTCTGGTACGGTCAAATGCTTGATGCCCTGTCTGACGCCAACATGGAAGCGCCAAGCCTTCCAGAGCGCGAATTGAATACTATGGTTGCTAATGTAAAATCATTGCTGGAAAATATCTGATGGGACAACGAAAAACCACGATCAAAATTGTGATAGCTGATGCGGGTCCGCTGATATCGCTGGCTCATGCCGATGCTCTCGACACACTTCTTGTGTTCAAGGATGGCGTTCGATTGGTTATTACAGATTTCGTCGAATTCGAGGTCACTCGCCACAGAGACAGGTTTCCAGATGCCAAGGTGATTTGCGACTTTATTCGAAAAAATGCCGGCGTTGTTGAAATCCAGGAAACATCGATTGGTAAGGCGATGAAACAGATCGTTCAGATGCGAGAAGTGTTTGACAGCAATGAGCAGGTTCGGAAGATGATGATTGATAACAATTCAGAGCCGCCACGGGTCCCATTAGACGCGGGGGAACTGAGTATCGTTTCCTTTATTGGCGAACTGATCAAGAACCCGCCAGGTACACCGGTCCTGGTTTTGGCTGAGGACGATTTCTTTCTTCGCTCCGGAGCAATCGCACCAGGAAACACGCACGTCCTGTCAACCCACGCTTTTCTAAAAACGCTTGCAATGCTACGAAAGATTCCTAGCGCCAACTTGATCTGGAAGGAAATCAAGCGCAAGCGTCCGAAAGTCAATCCGTAGTAGTTATGCGTGGGCCGTGTTGCCAGGGCAGGCTGGAGCCGCCGTGCCCGAGCCTGCGAGCTTGGCGCTGTTCGGCATCGGGTTGCTGGGGTTGCTGGCAGTGCGGCGGCGGCGTGGGTGATTCGATCATTTCGGGAGCGTAGGGGCGGTAGCCCCTGCACTCCCTGTTCCACGGTGACACCTTGTAGAAAACATGGGTAAAGTACGTTTAGGATAAGCCTCGTCAAGCAACTTGGCGCTTCCTGCCTTTGGGTGTTGGTTCGTCTGATGCAAAATATCCCTGGTTATCGGAATTCTTGGCCGCTGGCAATGCCTCATAAACCGCCTTTTCATCAAAACTGAATTTGAGCGGATACTTGATATCCAGAATATCACTGTACTGCAATGGTCGTGCATCCCCTGATTTAATCAGCATATTCGCACTCACGCCATACTCGGGAATTACGGCGTTATATGAATCATTGAACACAATGATTTTGTGCGATTTGCTTAAAACATCGAAAATGGGTTTGGGCACCCCATGGAAAACGGAAATAAGCGTTCCATCTTTATGTTGCAGTATGTCTCCCACATCAAGACAAACGCCTATGTATCGTAGATCGTCCGTCGATAACCTGTCAGTTTCGTCTGGGAAATTGCGTTGAGCCAACCAGATATTTGCATCTACCCCGCCAAAAACGCCATAACCCTCATATTCATCTTCCCTGATGGGCGGCTCACCATCTGGTTGCAACAGATACACGGTTTTATGCGCCCCACTTGACGCATTCATGATGTTTTCTTGCGTATCCGATGTTTTCCAACTGAAGAATCCCATAATCGCCTCCGCCTGTGTTGTGATCTCTTGCATTATATATGTTAATGTAAAAAGTCTCAAAAAATGTTGAAAAATTGAGACTTTTTACATTATGAAACGAAACTCATAGTAACGAAAAAAGCCCGAAAAATGAGACTCGCAGTCACGAAAAGTCGCGAAAACAGAGAATGTCAGCGATTTCTCTGTTTTCTGCATGATGCGTCTGCCCGATACGACTCTATATCGCCGGCCGATAGTCTGTACAAAAGGGCGTTCCCCTCGTTCAATCCAGTGATGACCTGAACTACATGATCCGACAGAAAAGCCTTATCCCTGTCATCAAGGTCATGGGGTATTAAGGCGTTCACGCTTACGCCATTCTTTACAACTGACTCGACGATCAATGCGATCAGATCCCGATGTTTCACCCTAAACAAAAGTTCATCGGCAGACGGTCTGTTTTCGAGCGAATCTTTGAACCTGGCGGACGAAACGACATAACTCTGGACATACTCTTTTGCCAGTCTGCGAAAGTCGCCGGTTTCATAGTAATGCAAGATTCCCTTCTCGTAACCGGCTTTTGATATCTGGTAAAAACTGACCGGCATCACAGATGCTTTCAGTAAAGGGATGTTGGCAATCACACGAGATGTCCGTTTGTTGACATCATTGAATGCTTGCAGATACGCAATGTTGGCCAGCAGAAAAAACGACTGGTCAAACGGATCGCATATCTGGTTTGCCTCGCTGATAAGCGCGTCAAACTCTTCGTAGATCGTGTGCGGAATATCAAGCGGCATGTAGTCCGATTTTCCGATCCCAACAGGTTTTTGGCGAAGCCGTCCAACGTCAGCAGGATCTTTCATCAACCCATTCGCAAGAAGGGCGTGGACGTTAAGGATATCTTGTTTAGACAAACTGATATCCTTGATATGTTCGACCACATACCCGATAGCCTGTTTGTGATTCAGGATCATCAGGGTATCTTCCGCTGAAGCACTGGACGCAGGTATCGAACGCTCTATGAGCTCGGCGGTATCGACCAGCGAATAGGTATTTCCCTCTAAAACTGACGAAGCCCAACTGGTTTCAACAAGCAGTTTGTTTTTAACCGAATTCAAGTATTCATCAAAATGAATTGAGGACGGCACCATCCCAGACTCACGCAATACCTGTTTCTGTTCGGCGTCAAAAAACGATGAACGGGAAGAAAACGAACGTATCCGGTCGAAATCATACCGAATGAATCCTGTTTTCCCAGACCGTTGCTTGTCGAGAAAATAAGCATCCGCTGGATCTTGGTGTTCCTGTCTTGGAGTGGGCATTTCTTCGATCTCTTGTAACGTTGGAATGGATTATACGGCAACGCCTCATTATTAGCCACAAAAATCCATCGAGCCGTTGATAACAAAAGGAAAACTGTTGACATCGCATTATGAATTGATGTATTATTCGTAACGCATACCTAACAGGAGATCATCGTGAACACCACAAAACAAACGGTATCGGAAGAAAGCATCAAGACCGTGATCGATCAGGTTTTTTCGGAAGTTCGAAATGCTACCGAGAAATATCCGACTTGGCCAACAGACCCGCTTCGTGCCCTTGCCGTGCTTGGCGAAGAATACGGTGAGTTGAACAAAGCAATCCTTCAACTCACTTACGAACCAAGCAAAACCAGTCATGCAGAGGTTCGGATGGAAGCGATTCAAACGGCGGCTATGGCGCTTCGTCTGGCAATGAGTCTTGATCGGTATCAATACGCCCCATGCCGCCAGCACAGTCAGCAGAAACTGGATTTGACCGTTATTCGCGCAAGGGAAAAGGACGATTTCCCTGAGTATTACGAAAACGGCTAATTTGACATCGCGTTACGAATCAGCGTATTATTCGTAATGTATATCCGATATACCAAAAGGAGCGCATCGTGAATATCACCGTAACCAAAAAGCAGGTAGGACAGGAGAGCATCCAGACCATCAACGCCCGTGAGTTACATGCGTTCCTTGGGGTTGGAAGAGATTTTTCGACCTGGATGAGCCAGCGTGTCAAAAAGTATGAATTCATTGAAAATCATGACTTTATAATTATCCCCCAAAGCGGGGAAAATTATTGCGCAGGTCGCCCGACCGTCGAATACCACCTTACCTTGGACATGGCCAAGGAACTCTCGATGGTCGAGAACAGCGACAAGGGACGTGAAGCGCGTCGGTACTTCATCCAATGCGAAAAGAATCTTAAAGTTGCTCTGCAAGCTCCCTCAAGGCCAGATGGCTTTGTGGTTCTTGGCAGTTACAGCATCAAGGATTTGGAACAAGCGGCTCGATTGCATCGGTCTATCAAAGCGATGGGGCGAAGCCGTGGACTGAGTCCGGCGCAACAAATCGAGCAGGCCGATGCGGTTGTTCTTTCGACAACGGGAATCGATTTGTTGAAACTGTTGGACATTCCAGAATCCTTCGTGGGAAAGAAAACCAAAAAGGCGGTCGATCAAATCGTCAATCCGGTTTTTACTCCCGTCGAGGAACCCCGTGTTGAACCAAGACGCGGTATTCTTCGCAGCGAAGGCGGCGATGAAATATGCTGTGTCAATCATCTTGGACAAAACATCAATATCCGCGCTAACGACAGACTGAACGTTACTGCGCTGGCCAGCATGTGCGGGATGAAATCACCTGTCGCGATGAACACTTGGCTCATGAATCACGGGTTCCAGAAGAAATTAACGAACCAGTCATTGAATTACGAGTTGACGGGTATTAACGGGAAAAAATACGGAATCAAAACCACCGTCCCGCGTCGTCAGGAATCGCGTGGAGGACTGTCTGACTTTCCTCAAATCCAGTGGCTTGGTTCGGCGGTTCCGTTCATCATCAACCTGATGAAGAAAGAGGCGGAAGAAGAACGCGTCAGAAACCATAAGATGTCCGAGATTCGCTCCTATCTGGATCTGATGCCACCGTTTGAACTGAACTAATCACAAATCATATATATCAAGGGGAATATTTCATGACAACAATTTTTCTTCCATCAATTCGGTCTTTCGTTGGTGATCAGTTTTACTATGTTACGACTTTGAGTTTCGATGAATTAGCAGGATTCGCGCCGGAAGATACTGATCTGATTGGGGGCGAAGAAGATATCAAAGCCGGAGCCTCATATGTTATCCTGGCAAACCCTAAAAGACCTATTGGACAAATAATTGTAGGGGTGAGTGGAGGTTCTCCGAATTGGACGCCTTTGCGCGTGAATACTCCAGATTACGATGGAATCACAGAGGGGCAGAAAGATCGGATTGAAGGGCGTTTTGGACTGCTTAGTTTCGACGGAAGCGAACAATTTTTTGTCATAGAAGGAAGATATAAGATCGCTGGAATCAAGTTCGCGTTGGAAAGCAAGCCGGAATTGAAAGATAGTTGTGTTAGCGTGATTTTTGTCTCGCACGAATGCGAAAATGACAAGAATCGGAGAAAAAGGACTGTCCAATATCGCAGATAAAGGCGAACCAAAGAAAATGTTTTGCATTCTTTTCTTCGAGTGTCTTGACGTTGATGAGAACGGGTCAGCCAGGTGCGGCAAATGTATGTCCGCGCAGCGTCGTGCGGAAAAGGTTCTCAACAATGTTTAAGTTTCCAAGACATCAGAAGATCGGGCTGTTGCTGTATAGCATAGCGTATGCTTTGGTTTGGTGGAAGTGGCCTACCGTGTCTATTGACCAAAGCGAATGGAAGGGTTACGCCATTGCGCTATCCCTGATTGCGTCCGTGATGGCGGTCTTGGTTGTTGTGTCCGCCGTATCGCTTTATGCGTTATCTGGAACGCCAATTGTGAAATTTTTGCGTGAAAAAGGCGCACTCAAGGGATTGCTGTTCAATCTCACAACCTGCGCTATCTTGTTGTTAATTGCGCTTGGACTTGGACTCGGGCTTCTTGGCTCTATACCAAGTCAGTTGCAAAACAATATCACTCTGCACATAGCCACCGTTTCTGCCGTTGCCGGATTCCTGTATTTCGGACCCATTGGTTACGCTTTTTGGCTTTTGCTTAGACACATCGGACACAAGCCTTCGCCGGCAGTTGTTCATGACTTCGACAAACCGACAGATCTCAATTAAACATGACAAACGATACCCTGATCATAAGCAAGCTTTACCATCGTTACGTTGGTCGCGAACCGTTGATTGATGATACAAACACCGTTGTTATGGAGGCTTTTCGCAATCAATTGACACCAACTTTGGAACAGGATATTGTTGCCTTCATGGATCGTTATGGCTTTATTGGACAAAGAATTGCCGGCAGGTACGATACCCAACGCATATTCAGGCAATCGTGGATACTGTTGGTTTATTATTTGGTCAAACTCCATCCAAACCGCTTAAAGGAATCATGGCCGCTGGCGATGCAAGAACTGGAGATAGTCTTTTCCGACATGGGAATGGCCTTTTGACTTCTCAATGATCCAGAAAACAAGGAAAACAAATGTTGACAGAAAAAGAAAAACGGTTCATGGAAGATATTCAAGCGTTTTTGTTTTCTGGTGGAGAGTCCCCACATGCGTCCGATAATGGCGTCGCATTAAAGATCGCGTCCAAGAGCGGTCGCGTAGAGGTCGTTAAGGCGTTGCTTGACGCTGGCGCGGGAGATTGCCTTGCACAAGACAGTGAAGCCCTGATGAACGCGTCCATAAAGGGTTACGTGGACATTGCGAAACTGTTGCTGGATGCCGGAGCAAATGTTCGGGAAGATAACGATCTGGCGCTTCGGTTGGCATCCGAAGCGGGTCATGCCGACATGGTTTCCGTATTGTTGAAGGCTGGCGCAAATGTTCATGCCGGAAATGACATATCGATTTGCCTGGCATCCAAAAACGGGCACACTGAAACAGCAAAGGTTTTACTGCATTTTGGCGCAGATGTTCGCTGTGCGTACCCACAAGGGGCACATGCCAATGATGACGAAGCGTTGCGATGGGCTTTGAAGAAGGATCACGCAGAGGTCTTGGAGATTCTGTTGGATGCAGGCGTATCACAGGGAACCCCCCTGCGTATCGGCGGGGGGTGACAAGCGGCGAGTTTGGGTGCCGCAAGGCGCAGGACACGCCTACGCCTTTTCGTCAGAAGCCATCGCTAAATCAAGGGTTTCATCCTTTTGCCGATACGCGAGATGGGTTTGAGTGGGACACTATCCCAAAGACATCGGAGTCAATTTCCTGTCTCAGTTTGTCGCAAACATAAGGACTTTTCTGTTTCCAGACGATCAGGTTGTCATTTTTGTCACAAACCGTAATTGGTGGATCGAAGTTGATTGCGACTTTTCCGTTGTCAAGATCAAAAGTCAGGCTTCCATCCCCATCAATTTCCAAGTCACCGAATGTGGCATACATGATGTCTTCGCTCTTGTCGAAAAACCATCCTGCTAAATCCATATTCGAGCTCGACAGTGCGTCAAGTACGATTCGTTCGTTATTGTGCGTAAACACATGAATGTCCGATTCGATATCGTTTCCCACGGGGTAAAAAACGACAACCTTTCCGATCTGGTGAGTGTTTTCCATTTGTCCTTTCATCCTTTGTTTTGTTGATGACGCTGTTTAGGGGATCTGATCCAATCCCAATTCGGCAATTTGCCCCCATCGAGCATAAAGCCATTTGAAATAATCCTGTCGGTAGCATGGGTATTTGGACGCGTCTGGCCGGTATAGTCCGCAAGCCCAAGCGTCAGTGAGTTCGATCAGGCGAATCTCTCCATCTTCGCAGATTCCGACATCAAGAGCGTAAGCATTCAGTTTTGTTTTGGATGTTGGAGCAGAAAGCGCATCGATCATGCCCTGGATGAACCACATAACTTGTGGAGAGGGTGTTTCTTGCCCGTCTTCAAACCCATCGTACCGACTGACGAACAATACGCGACCGTTCTGAATATAAGCACGGTATTCTTCATGAAAGTTAACGACCGAGGATGTCCAGACGGGATACTTCAGTTTTGAAATATCGTCGGGAATCTCTTTTGGGCTGTTGGCAACAAATCCCGTCCACGCTTTTGTGGCCACGGGTTTTATGAAAACAGGAAACAGGGATGGCGAAACAGACTCTATATCGCTGAACCGGTTGATATCGCGTCCAAGAAAATGCCGCAACTCTTGCGGATAATCAACGGGTTCTGGCTCATGTAGTTCAAGATGATAAAGCCATGCGCGAAAAAACTCGACCGACCCAACCGGACACAGTGTTTTATCAGGTGATTTAGGGACGCCAGTGCGTAGATCATGAAGGGTTGAGCGAAAGCATGGAAAGTCCAGCAGATACAAGGCCGCACGCTCGACACTCGAAATTTCTTTGTCTGTTTGTATCAGAAAGCGTTGTTCCGGTTCGGTGATATGGATGCTCATGAAAATATGTTTTGATTGATCAATTCGATTCAATTCATTATACTTCTTTTTCCGAATTCCGCAACGGGTAACGATACATCATGCTAAGAATGAGCGAAAAAGAATACCTGAAGATAACAGGAAAGACTGTCTCAAAAATCAAATCAAAACAAGCCGCCGTCATTCACAAGATCGGACTGGTTTCCAACGATCCGCAAGAACGGCTGTATTGCTATCTGGTTTCCAAACTAGGACAGGATCGGGTCAGGAAAGAGGTCGAAGGGTTGATTCCAGGACGCCGGTATCGGGCGGATATCGTTATCGATCAGAATATCGTGTTTGAGTTTGACGGGTTTGCCTACCACCGATCAAAAACCGCTTTCCAGAAGGATCGCGAACGCCAGAATTTATTCGTTCATCATGGATATCGCGTCTATCGTTTTTTCGCCAAACAAATCCTCGAAGATCCTTCTGTCGCGCTGAAGTTCGTCCCGGGTCAGGCAGACGCAAATGCCTTGCACAAATCCTGTATCACGGGCAGAATGTGATGAATAAGGGGGCATTTATGAGTCAAGTTGACCACAATACCGAAGAAGCCGTTCGTCGGTTTCTTGCCTTGATCGCCGGTCGCTACGACGCGGCGGAAGCCATTGTCTACGGTAGTCGTGCGCGTGGAACACACCGCTCGGACAGTGATGCAGATGTGGCCGTGCTTTTGCGCGGGGAACACCAGCGATTCCTGGCGACCAAGTTGGATATGTCGGATACCGCTTTCGATGTCCTGCTGGAAACCGGTATTCTGGTTTCACCCCTACCGGTATGGCTTGACGAATGGGAGCATCCAGAAAACTACTCGAACCCAGCTTTGCTACGCAATATTCGCAGGGAAGGGGTTCGGTTGTGAGCAGTCAACAATTGACGCCAGAAACCATGATGACGAAAGCAAGTACAGCATGTTCGTCTGCCCGTGCGCTGCTTGATCTTGGTGATGTGGATGGCGCGGCCAATCGAGCCTATTACGCGATGTTCGACGCCGCCCGCGCTGCTTTGTTAGCATCGGATGCGCCAGTTGGACAGGATATTTGTCGCACTCATAGCGGACTGATCGGAGCCTTTGGTAACCACTTGGTCAAGAATGGTCCGGTATCAAAAGAGGTCGGACGCCTCTTGAACCGAGCGCATGAAATTCGACTGATAGCCGACTACAACGGGGATTCGGTTGAACTAGATGATGCTCGTGAGATGGTTAAGCAGTCAGAAATCTTCGTCTCCGCCATGCAAACCGAGTTTATGCCGAACAAACCAGTTGACCATATGCGTAGCATAAAACCATAAACCATGACAAATGGAGATTGATCATACCTGATTCGGCACTCCATGTGGAAGATCGACAATCTGGAGAAACCTCTCAGAAGGCACGGGAGCCGTTCATTCGATTGAAACGTGGGTCAGGTCATCCGAAGTGGTGATAATCTCTCCAAGGGCTTCAAAACCGTTCCGCAAGGGTGTTTTGTCATGGAGCCAGAATGCTTTGACTGTTGGTCAGGTTTTCCGTCTTCGTGGTAAAACTTGCTAGAAGGCGCAGGAGCCGTTCGTTCTCTCAAAATGGGTCAAGGGTCGTCCGTGGTAACGATAATCTCTCCAAGGGCTTCAAAACCGTTCCGCAAGGGTATTTTGTCGCGCCAGAATGATTCGCCACCAGAATCTTCACGCGGATTAAATCCAGCCACAAAAACTATCCGCCAAAGCGCCAGCGATACCCCATCCAAACCGAACCAGCCACCAAGACCAAGACAAGCCTCGCGCAGACGCACGCACACATATACGCGCACACGCGGGAAGATATAATTATATTATTAATATATATAATATTTAATATATATAATAATAAACAACATAACCACAAGGTCAAAAACAGATCAAAGGCAAAGGCTATGAGTCAGCCTCCTTCGGAGGTTCCCTCGCCTAGCGGCTCGGCTGACATTAATACTGACCTCCCTTTGGTCGGCGTCCCCCCTAACCCCCAAGGGGGAACACCCCCACTCATCCCAAATAGACATATATTTTATTTACGCTTCGCTTCGCTTCGCTTTCAAAAGCTTCGCTTTTGAAAAATAAAATATATGTCTATTTTACACCTTCTCGCCCCCAACGTCAACTTCTCGCGACCCACGCAAAAACCACCGCTTTCACCATCGGGTTGCCGCTTTGTCGCTACGCGCCTTCGCTCTGGCAACCCTGCCTGCAAAGATCCACCAGCCTGCGCCAGACAAAAGCCGTAACCCGCTATCAACAATGGTTTTTCAGGCTGGCATCCCATCGCCGCCGCGCCTTCGATTGGCGGCGTTGGGACATTGGCGACCGCGCCTTTGGGAAGGTTTTCTTTCTGGCGACGGGGTTTGCCAGGCTTCCGTTTGTCGGCGGGTCGGGAAGGCGGTTCGGATATGGTTCAGGCTTTGGCGCGAAATGTTCTGGAATTAGCCGAAAAACCAGAGCGAAATCAATTGATTGCAATCTTGGTAAATTTTTGCTTAACCAAACCTCAAGCAAACGCTTAAACTAAAAACAATCGCTTTATCAAGCGGTTACGAGATTGGAGCAATAACGCTTCGTTATCTTCAATACCGTTTTCCACCTTGGTTTACCAAGGCGCTACAGGATATTGCCGTTTCCAAGCGCGGTCTTGTGCATATTCTTCGAAAACTGTTTGAAACTTGCAAATAAAATCATAGCGTTACAACGCGCTCGGTTTTTGCTTAACCAAACGTTAATCATTCGCCAACCTTTTGCTTAACCAAAAACCTACTTGCCGGCAAAGGGGTTTTCTGTCGCCCGACGCCGGTCTGATTCCAGGGTATGCGCTTTGGACTCACGCATATTTCTTAACAAACACTCTTGCACAAAACCCGAACTTGCTTTATTCTTGCATCTCGAAAGCGCGTATCGGGATCAAATTTACTCTGGACTGAGGGGTGTGGAATGGCAAAAATATCAAAAGAATCGTTGAGTTTTCAAACATCTATCCAGTTTTGTTCGTTGTCGGCACGGGGTCTTTTGTTTGAAATGAAGAAGATCATGGCTATGGCCAATCCCGTTGGGTGGCTGAATACCCCGCTTGGAAAGACGGTAACCTTGCCGATGTTGGTCAACTACGTGTCTGGTGGGGTTGGGCAAGATGAAATCAATCGTCTGTTGCTTGAAATCGAGAGCAACGGTCTTCTGGTCAAGGACAGTGAAGGGCGGTGGTATTCCCCTGAAATGCTCAAGGCTGAGGAAATCAGGGAAAAACGCAGACAGGCCGGACTAAAGGGAGGGAACCCGGCCTTGATGAAGATGAAAAAAAAACTCCCTCTCTCTCTGAACGGTCAAGAGGAAAACTGCCCGAAACCCATTTATGGCGTGAGTGTGATGCCGGATTGTTTTACGGAAACGTCGTATCCACCGTTCATTAAGTCGCCAACGACACCGGAAGTTGCAACGCAACCCGTTGAATCAATTGAAGAACCATTCACATTGTCCGCGTATGACCCGCAAGAAATGATTTCCCCCAGTTCTCATGGGCGCAAGGAAGGCGTTCATGTATCCACAACGGTTGAAGAACGCGCTTCCAAACAAGTCCAGCAAGTTTCTGCAAAAAAATCATCGGACAAGAAGAGTCGGATGACTCAAATGCCGAAAGATTTCGAGCAGAGAGAGCCGACCGCATCGCAGGTTGAGTTTTGTGACGAATCTGGAATCGATATTGCTAATGAACGCCTCCGCTTCGTTGATTTCCATCTGGCGAAGGGTTCGGTGTTTGCCGATTGGGATCGTGCTTTCTGGACATGGATTCGCAACAGCGCCGAAAAGACCTATGCAACAAAGACCTACGCCACGCCCGCCAGACACGCAAAGCCAGTAGATGATTCAATGCAAGGGATTCACCAGAAAGCCGCTATCGACATCATGATCAACAACGGCGTTCCCTCGACAATGCTGAATGATTTCCTGGTTTTAAGAACCTCCAAAAAAGCCGCGCTTACTGTAACGGCAGCCGAACAACTCCTTGAAGAAATCCGGAAATCCGGTAAAGCCCCGAAAGCCGTTATCGCTGAATGCTGTGCGCGTGGATGGACAGGGTTCAATGCCAGTTGGTCGGTCAATCAAACGACCGTCGATGTCAACGGGAATGAACTCGGGCGTCCGCTCAACAAGCAAGAACAACTCGAAGTACGTAACCGTGAGATCGGAAATTTGTGGTTGCGCAAAAACGGTTTTAGCGAAATAACAACAGGAGCTTGTGCATGAACATCAACGATTTTCCTTCACTGATCACGCTGATCAACGGCGTAATGTCTTTCTACAAGCAGGAATCATCCGATTTTGCGAACGAGATTTGGACAAAATCCATGATGCCGTTTGATTACGAAGCGGTCAAAGATGCCCTCAATAGGTATTGCATGAATCCAGATACCGGACAGTTCTGCCCCAAGCCCGCCGACATCGTGAAGATGTTGGGAGGAACCAGCGTTGATTCAGCCAAGGTTGCTTGGAGCAAGGTGGATCAGGGAATGAGATCGGTTGGGACCAACACGGACGTTGTATTCGATGACGCGCTGATCCACAAGGTCATCTTTGACATGGGTGGATGGATCAGGTTGGGAGAGGTCAAAACCGAAGAAGCATGGAGTTTTGTCGAAAACGATTTTGTTACCCGCTATCGCGGACTGAAAGTTCGCAACGCGACGCCTGAGTATCCGAGGGTGCTGTTTGGCATTGCCAACGCCCATAACTCCCGAAACGGGTTTGAATTGTATCCTCCACGAATGATCGGAGATCCTGATGCCTGTCGTCGGGTTGCCGAGTACGGGAGCGACAATGCTGGAGAGATCAGTTTTCAGACGCTTGATCTTGCCTCACTCAATTTCAAAAACATGGACAAACCTAACAAGCCAATGCCTGTGTTGAGTTTGATTCAGAAACCGAAGTCTTAAACCATGCTCAATCAATCCGCTTACGCAACAGGGCAACAGGTCAAGGGCAAGGCTTCGCTTCGAGAAGGGGCTACCAAGCCGCCACGACCCTTCGAAGAAGGCGATTTGGTCAACATCATGGATGATATTGGGCGGTATGCCAATATCGGACGCGAGGATATGGCCGTATTGCGCGAAAAGAATCAGGCGGGTTCTGGCAAGGCGGGAATCGGTACTTCGCGAACTCGCGGAGATATCATCAAAAAGACATTTGAATCCGGTTTTCTCGAAAAATACAAGGAAAAGAAAAAGGTTTACATTCGCCCAACCAGCAAGGCTATAAAGACGGTCGATATTCTTGGCAGTATGCCAACGGCTCGGGTATTGGTATCCCCTGAATTAACTGCTCAGTGGGAAGTCGGTCTTAAAAAAATAGAGGAAGGGGTGGTGTCGCCACGGCAATTCATGGACAAGATTACCGCCATGATCACCGTAGCGGTGAAAGAGATTCAGGACTCAGGATCTCGCGCCTCACCTGGGAAACGAAATGTGTCGCATCCAAAGCACGGGGCATCCTGTGAAAAATGCTCCGATGGGAAACTTGAAGCTCGGTCTGTGACCAAGAAAGACAGCAAGCGATTCGGACAGGTGTTCGTGAAGTGTAATGCCTGTGATTATTTTGGCGAATTCATTGATCCGTAACAAACAACGAAGGGGGAATTTTCATGGCCAAATTCAATCCGGCAAACACAGTCAGCGTCAGTCAATCTGTTGCAAGTCTTATGTCTGATGTGTCCGCATCGTCATCGCAACCTGTGTCATCCGATACGGGCGCATCAAGCACGGTCGGAAGTCAGCCGGAAAAACGCGAACAGATTTTTTCTCCAGGTTATCAGCAGTCGTTTTTGGGCGCGTTCCGATGTACGGCCCCCATGATTTCTGCGGTTATCTCCAACCCCGGCATCGCGTCCAGCGAAACCGCCAGGATTGATGCGCTGTCCAGTTTGATCGCGCATTCTCTGGTGGTGAGCGACAGTATTGCCCGTGAATGTTGTCCGGATATTTCGAATTATGGATGGGTTCGGCAACAACTTCTGTCCCTGACATCGAAAATGATCGGTGATGAATGGAAAACCACGGGCGGCAATGTCAATTTCGCTTTATCCATGGCTGGCATTGGTTTGGCCGTCAAGGATTCAGGCGCTTATGCGCTGAATTGGTTGGACAAATCTGGCAACATCCCTCCGGTCAGAAACGAAACCGATGCGGCTTCCTACATTCGTCTTTCTGTAGCCAAGGGTTATGCTCCGTTGTTTCGTGAAATACAGGAATTTTCGTTCTGGAAAAACCGGATTGACAAAAACGCGCCGCTGGCTATCGGGAAGCGGCTGTGTGCGTTTGTCATGGAAAAGTCAGCCCATCATGCCAACACGCTGGCGGATGCCAACGGAATCAATCCTGAAGTTCGGGTGATGTATTGGCAATCCGTGATCGGACGGATGTTTGAGATGACTCTGGATGTTTACAAAAAAGCCGCCCATGACGCGAAAAACGCGGTTGAAAAAACCGATGACTTGGCTGATCGTTCGGCGATCAGGAAGAAATTCGCGACGAGCGATCACGTTCTTGACGATATCGAGAAAGACACCGAAAGAGCGTTTCGTGATTTCTCCATCGTGGTCGAACAGTTTGTCAACAACGCCCATTCTTTCGATATTGGCGACAGTTCCAAGGATGGCGACCAGGCAGAAAAAACCAGGCAACGGGTGGCAAACTAATGGTATACTATTACGGAACAATCGAGGTTTCGTAATAGTATGGGTATTGAGGAAAAACAAAACGAAGGGTTTGCGCTTGGCGTCAAGCGCAGCAAATGGCGAACCTCACCAGGCATGGAATCTGGTGATCGTGAGTTTGTCATTGTTCGTCCAAAGGTTTTGTCCCGCGACAAGAACGCTTGCCAGAAGTGCGGCGTCGAGATGGAGGGATTGCACGTCCATCATCGAAACGACAACCATTCGGACAATCGCCCTGGAAATCTTGAGACTCAGTGTGAGCTTGATCACGCGCCGCACCACATCGGAATGTTGGGCAAAAAAGGGAAGGTCGTTTATATTCCAGGGGTTTCCCAGGTTGATATTTCCCATCTGTACCGTTTGATTTCCATCGCCATCATGGAAGGCGGGGAACTTGCCAGCGATGCGCGTGCCGTTCACGAATTTCTGCTTGGTTTTTCGATTCCCGTCGAAGAAGTATTTGGAACTTCAAACCCCGGTGATTTTGGTAACGCGCTTTTGGCTCTATCTGACACGGATTACCACGGGCGTCATGTTTCCATGGAAGGATTGCGAGTGATTTTCAATCCCGATTCGCTTTCCGGATTTGCAACCAAGGCTTTCAAAGCCGGTGGTTTTGATAAAAACAATTCGCCCCAGTTGTGGGACAAGATTCACTCGAATTATGTCGGATAAAGACAGTCAGGTTCGGGTCATGTCAGTTGGCGTTGCGTATTTCGATAACCCGGAGAGCGAGTCATTGACGGGTGGGTGGTATTCGATCAACGGGGAAGAGGCCAAAACCTTTTCCGACAGCGCGACACTGAACCCGCAGGTTTTGTGGATTACCAATCTCAATTTCTCAGATTACTTTCAGAATCGCTTTGGCGGTACGAATCACATAAAAAATTCGTCTTACTTTCGCATGGCGCTTAAAGTGATCGGACAGGATATCGGGGTTTATGACGATACCATGATTCCTGAAATGGTTGAAAAGCTGTCGGGAGTTTGTTATCGAACGATCCGGCTTGTGTCGGAATCCATGCCTGGTATGCGTCTTCAAGGATTCTCTCTGTACGAAGCAATTTATTCGTGGTTGGGTCTGGATGATATCAGGATGGATTCTGGCGCTCACTATCAGCGTGAACTTCAATCTGCGTTTCAGGAACATTCGGTAGTGACGGCGCGGCGAAGATATTCCAGCGCCAATGATTCAGAGATTGTGCGCTTCGTTCCAAACAGGGTTTCTCATGCAGGAACGGTGTTGTCTTACCCGATACCAGCCGGTAATATCAGGTATCTACCCGGACCCATGAGCGTGGACGATTTCATTCGTCTGGATAACCCAGGTTTCGCTGAAATTGTGGTTGACAATAATTCGGCGGTTAATCCTGGGTTATTGGCGTTTGGCGCTCAATACACCAGCACGGGAATTATGCGCGAATGGTCGGCGCAACCGGAAGTCTATTTCATGCGCGAGATGGGAACAAAATTTACCATTTCCAATGTTCTGACTTATACCGATCAGTCCAAAGCGCCACAACTTCCTGATCGATTGACTTCGAACTCGCTGGTGTGTAACTCTTATTCTGCCGGCGTGCTGGCGGATAATTTCTTGTATGCCCTGCTGTGCAAACGGCGCAAGCCTGGGAAAAGCGGACAGAGTTTTTTCCCGTCCAGATCTGTTTACCTGCGTTCTGTTGACCGAATGATCTCTTATGCCATGGCTAATGTGCTGTCTGGCAAAGGGGTTCAGGTAACCTCCTATGGTCTGGGCGTGATCAACGCTCGAGTCACAGAAGAAGAGCTGGAAGATTCCATCAATATCGCCGCAGAGTGCGGGTTTTACATGCTGTCCACTTCATCGGGTAGATTTCAACGTGACTGACCGGAAGCGCGATCCGCACGACTATCTGGACTCGGCGGTGGGGCACGTCTTGTGTTTCTGTCGCCCATCTGACATTGCAGAATTTGATCGCCATGCTGCGTTGGCTACTCACATCGATGAATCGGCAGTTTCTGGGGTGGCTGGATTATTTGCCACTCGTGCGCGAAAGGTTTCCGGAAAGAAGTCAGGAGACACTATCAAGGAGTTGATGGTGTCAGGGATATTGCCGAGGTTCAAACTGGAAATCATGAGCGCGAGGTTTGAGGCGATACTGGACCCGGATTTGAAGTAATTTGAAGCAACCAAAGGAAATTTATCATGGTATTTTTTGTTTTGTTCATCATCGTTCTGATTGTTTCCTTCGCACTGTTCTTCCCGGTCGCCATGGCATCTGGAATTGAAACCATGGCGCAATGGATCTCGCAATTTATCAAACTGGATTTTACTTCTTGCGTTGACGTGGAACTCATGGTTGACGAGGAAACGCTGATGCGCCGGGATGGATCGCTGATATCCGTCATTGATTATGGCGGGATGATGCAGGTTCCCGGAGAGGCTGAGTTTGATAGCATCCGGATGTCTTTGGTTAAAGCCATCAACTCGAACCTTGATGCTGACGGGAACCATGATCTTCAAATCATTTACCGCCAAGATCCTTCCAATACCTCGGCACAGATCAAAACAGTAATGGCGCGGTCCCGTGCAACCGCCAGACGTATTGGGCTTAATATTGACGACATGCTGGATGACGATGAAAAAACGTTGTCTGGCGTCGTGGTGTCCGAGTCGGTCTGGATCGTTCTTATCACCAAGCCAGGGGCGCTTGATCCAAAGATTCGCGCCGAACGCCTGGCTGAGAATTACGCAAAAGCCAAGAGTCTCAAATTGCCACGGTTGGGCTTTGCACAGAATCCCGTCAAGATCGTCGAAGACTTGTTGCTCAAGCACAAAGCCTATGTGGAATCGATGAAAAAGGACGTGTTTTTCCGCAACAGTTTTACCATTGCCGAGATCATGTCTGCCCATGAAGTCGTGGCGGCGATTCGGCGCGAAATTCAACCGCTTTCCACATCAATGGATTATCGCCCCTGTCTGCCGGGCGACCGCATTCCAGCCACAGCCGAGGGGTACGGAACAAACCCTTGGGAAGATATTTATTACCCTCCGATCTGGTCGCAGGTCAGTAATTCAGATTTTGAGGTATCTTCATCAAGCGGCATGGAGCGGGTGTTTGTTGACGGGATGTGGCACGGGACGGTCACGATGGATCTACCCCCTCAAACCCCTGAAACATTCGCTTCGCTTTCGTCTCGCTTGCGGCATATCCCGTTTCGTATTTCGTTTCGCATCAACAGCAGTGCGCTGAAAGCTTATTCGTTCAACAAGAATATCGTTGATTTTCTGAGTTTCAATCCGAAGTCCAATAATCGCCGGATCAAGGCGGCGATTGACGGGATCACCGAAAACGACCGAAACGGTATTCAGTTTACTGATGGCGAAACCATGCCGGATCGGGCGGTTACTTTTTCCGTGACCATCACCACATGGGATGAGAGCGAAAAGAAAATCAAGAGCAACATGCAAACAATTTCCAAGTCGTTGCAGTCTTGGGGAGGGTCGGATGTTTTGATGCGATCTGGCGACCCCATTGATCTTTTTGTCAGCGGATTGCCGGGAGTTTCCATTTCAACGCCTTCGAGAAAAATGTTGTTTAACGCATTTGATGTTTGCACCATGATGCCGTTGTCCCGCCCTGCGGCGGTATGGAAAGACGGCTCGGTGTTGTTGACATCGACGGACGGAAAGATGATGCCGTTCCATCCCGGTTCGTCTGAGCAAAAAGCGTGGGTTTATCTGCTTTTTGCAACCATGGGGTCAGGGAAATCGGTGTTGCTTAACACGATTGAAATCGGAATGTGCCTGGCTCCTGGGTTGTCCAAACTTCCCATGATGACGATCATCGATATCGGCGAATCGGTATCTGGCACCATCTCGATCATTCAGTCTTCTTTGCCGGAAGGACGGAAGCACGAAGCGGGATATTTCAAGGTAAAGATGTCTACCGAATACGCCTACAACGTATTTGACACGCAACTCGGATTCGAATTCCCTGTTGCCCGTGATCGGGATTTTCTGAAGAATTTCATGTCCATTGTCTGTACGCCAGCAGGACAGGGTAAAACCCCGCCCATGATGTCTGAACTGATGGGCGCAGTGGTGGATGAGGCTTACCGCCAGAAATCGACTCAGGGCAACCCTGTCAAGTATCAAGTGGGCGTCAGTTCATTGATTGACGAGGCGATCAAGGGGGCGAACATTCGCATTGATCCAGATACGACGTGGCATGAAATCAGGGATGATTTTTTCAAATTGAATCGCGTCAGAGAGTCGATGGAAGCTCAAAAATTTGCTGTTCCAACGCTTCAAGATATTCCCAACGTGCTAAGAGCAGGAGCCATTACTGATGTGTTCGGACGCACGGCGGAAGGAAAGAACCTGATTGAAACCGCGTCGATCATGATCAATTCCGCCATTCGTGATTATCCCGTTTTGTCTACCTATACCCGATGGGATATCAGTCAGTGCCGCGTGGCAGGGATTGATTTGAACGATGTCAAGGGATACGGCGAGTCAGGGGCTAAGCAAACCGCCCTGATGTATGCGTTTGCCCAACAGTCGGCTGCGCGGAATTATTATCTGGATCATTCGGCCCTTCAGATTTGCCCTGATATGTACCGCAGTTTTCACAAAGCGAGAATTGATGAGATCCGGCAGGAAATCAAGGCGGTCATCTATGATGAATTTCATAACACCAAGGGTATCGAAGGGATACGCAAGATCGTGTCGATTGATATTCGGGAAGGGCGCAAGTGGAACATTATGACGGTTTTGTCCAGCCAGTTGATTAGTGACTTTGATGAGGACGCCATCGAAAACATGACCGGAACCTTCATCCTCGGAGCCAACGGGAACGAAGGGGTGATCGAAAAATGTCGTTCGACTTTCGGGCTGTCCGACTCGGCTACCAACGCATTGCGTCGTGATGTCAGCGCACCAGGGGTCGGGTTGGCGGTGTTCAACACCAAAAATGGAGTCAGTACAATGGTGTTCAGGAATTACCTGTCTCCTATCAAAAACTGGGGGTTCAGTTCGACGGCCGAGGACAAGGAGATTCGCCGTCGTCTGTACGAAGCCATTCCAGCCGGAGAAGCCAGAAAACTTCTGGCGAAACATTGGCCGGGATCAGGCCAGTTCAAGGCGTACATCGAACAACAGCGTAATAATATGACAGGAACACCGTCAGGGCAGGGTGATGATGTCAGCATCATTGACACGTTGGCCGCCAAACTGATCGCTGAATATCACGCACAAAAAGCGACAGGAAAGCGGTGATATCGTCGAATTGGTGGTAAAATCGTATCGTCGAAAGATGCAACAAGAGTTCTTGCAGTATGAGTTTTTACCTACAAAAAAGAGCGGGTGTCATGAACGGTAGTCAAAACCTGGATCAAGAATTGATCGAATCTGCCAGAAGTGGAGATCTTGAAAACGTCAAGGCGCTTTTGAGCGCAGGTGCGAATGTTCACGCGCTTGAAAACAGTGGATACGGTCCTTTGCAAAACGCTTCACGTTCAGGGCGTTCCGAAACCGTCAAGGTGCTGATTGAGTCCGGCGCAGACGTGCGTGCCAAAGATGATCTCGCTTTGCGAAACGCATCGCGAAATGGTCATGTCGCTGTCGTTAAAATGCTTATTGAGGCCGGTGCAAACGTTCGCGCCAACGAGGGGGAATCGTTATGTATGGCTTCTGAAAACGGTCATATTGAAGTTGTAAAGACACTGATTGAAGCGGGCGCGGACGTGCGGGCGGATTACAATCGGGCAATTGTTTGTGCTGCGTATGAAGGTCATACCGAGATTGTCAAGGTGTTGTTGGATGCTGGTGCGAACGTACATGCCCAAGATGAGCATCCTTTGCGCTTGGCGTCGGAATATGGTCATGTTAAAATCGTGAAGATGCTTCTGGATGCAGGGGCGGACGTTCATGCTTGCGATAACACGGCTTTGCTACTGGCGTCTGAAAATGGGCACGCAGGGATCGTGAAAGCATTGCTGAATGCTGGTGCAGACATTCATGTCAAAGATGATCGTCCTTTGTATCTGGCGTGTATCAGTGGTTATACGGAGGTCGTGAAAATTCTTTTGGACGCTGGCGCCAACGTCAACAAAGATTTGATGAACGAACGATCTTCGCGATCTTTTAATCCTGAAATTGATTATTTTCTGAATGAATCTGTTTCAAAAACCAAGTCTTCCATCCGGATGTCTTGAATTTTCTTAAAACCTTAAAGGATCGGAAAGCATGAGTAACGAAGATTTGAACCAGGATGAGGTTTTGGAATGGGCGGTTGAAAACGGGTTTGTCAATGTTGTCAAGGCGATTCTCGAAGGAGAGAATGGACAACTGGTTATTGACATTCACGCAGGCAATGGCAGGGCGTTACGGACAGCTTGTGCGCGAGGGCATGCCGAAGTAGTAAAGGTACTATTGGACGCAGGAGCAGACGCTCGTTCTGGAAGCGATTGGTCTTTACGAATCGCATCTGAAAGAGGTCACGCTGAAGTCGTGAAGATGCTGTTGGATGCTGGCGCGGATGTTCATACTTACAGCGACACGGCTTTGCGATGGGCTTCTGAAAGAGGGCATGTCGAGGTCGTGAGAACACTCTTGGAGCGTGGTGCCAATGTTCGCGCTTGCGATGACCGTGCTTTGCTTACAGCGGCTTACAAGGGTCACATCGAAGTCGTCAAGATGCTATTGAAGGCAGGAGCGAACATTGGCGATGGTTTTACGAAAGAGCGCGAGTCTTTCGAACCAGAGATTGTTCAATTGTTGGACGCGCATTTGGAAACTGTCGTACAAAACAAACAACCCAATCGGATGTCTTGAGGGAAAAATCATGGAAGCAAATCAGATGGAAATTGATCGACAGTTGATTGAATCTTCAAAAAACGGAGATATTGCTTCTGTAAAATCCCTTATTGACAAAGGCGCTAACGTTCACTCTGAGGGTGATAAGGCATTACGGTCTTCTTCTGAAGGCGGTTATGCTGAGGTCGTGAGGATGCTTTTGGATGCCGGTGCAGATGTTCATGCTAACCATGGCGAAGCATTACGGATGGCGTCTGAAAGCGGTCATGCGGAAGTCGTCAAGATCCTGTTAAACGCAGGGGCGGATGTTCACGCCAGAAATGGCACGTTTTTTGAATCCGCGTTGAAACACGACCGTATTGAAATTGCAAACCTTTTACAAGAAGCGGGGTTACGCGCCGGAGATCAAGAGCAGGTGTCGATCTCACGCACCCTTAAGCTGCGATAGGAAACATTATGAACAAAACTCAGAATGCAGCCGATTCTTTTGTTA
>JAEHJW020003775.1_pt1 | contig 22873 bp, 28 predicted proteins | sample 9271431 | NCBI WGS metagenome assembly JAEHJW02 | reverse complement strand
TACCGAGGCAGCAGGAAGTATTGTATGGAGTAATATTGGTCCGTCAACAGATTATTTATGGACGGCCAGCAAAGCCTATACATTACCAAATACCATAATTACTGATACGAACGGATATTTTGAGGCTCCATTCAGGTCTGGATTTACATCTTCAACGAAGCCTACTTTCAGTACAGGAATCAACAATTTAACGATTGATAATCCAAATCTTATCTGGATCAACGAAGGTTTAGGTTCTGGTTTGCCTAGTGGAACAATTAGTACATTTTTAGGCGGCTGGAAGTATGCCATAGCTTTAGTAAATACTCTGGATAATACTGTTTCTAATTGTGGTCCTATATCGGCATCTACGGGAAATTTTACCGGACTGTCAAATGTGAATATTGCTCCCGGCGCTGGACTTCCTCAATTAGCTAATATTGATCCTCAAACCGATTACGTTGCTATATTTAGAACCACAGATGGACAGTCAATTCCGTTCTTAATTCCCGGAACGAGCACAACATACACCTTAACTCTAGCTGACTATATACAAAATGGTTATCAAGACATAACCCCGGATACAGGACTAGACAATCTTATAAGTGGGGCAATTTTAGGAGAAAACACTCCTCCGTTAGATGGAGCTATTAATTTGGCTTACCATCTCGACAGAATTTGGTATAGTGTAGGAAATGCTCTTTATTGGACATCCGGACCAACCACACCAGTTGGCAATGGGGTAAATGGTACAGCCCCGGCAAATGTAAGTATTTTGCCTTCATTAATCAAAAGAATTGTTCCAGTAACTAGTGGGGTTTTAGTATTTACCGTCTCCGATGTGTATGTTGTGCAAGGAAACGGCTCTTCTAATAGCCCAATTCAATCTCCTCTGCCTTTATTACCGGGTATAGGTATTCTAAGTTATAATGCTCTTGACCTAAATGGACCTTTAATTGGATTGTTCACAACTGATAGTCAGTTTATTATATTGGACCCCTCAAGCGGAACAACTTACGCTGGATTTCCTATAGGTGACCAACTACGTTTGAACAACGGCCAACCCGGTCAAAGTTGGAATCCTGCTAACGTTTATGTAGCGTGGCATGTGCAAGGAGAGGACCAAGGATGGTATCTATGTGACGGTGCAAACGGATGGTATAGGTTGATAGCAACTCCTGCTCCAGAATCCGGATACACATGGTCACCTTTTGCTTCTATTACAAATGGAGCTAATTGTGTTCAATCTGTGGAAGTATCACCGGGAGTACATCGGCTGCTAGTCGGACCAACGACTTCAGGACCAATTCTCCAAAGAGACTTGACAATGTTTTCGGATAATGGAACTCCGTATCCAGCAAATGTTGTTATTGGCTCTATTGTTCTTACACAGCCGGGACAGGTTGCTCTTGTGGATCACATTACATTAGATGCTATTAAAGTAGGAACTCCTATAACCCTTGGAGTTTTGGTTGATGAAGCTATTCCTTATTATACAGGGCCTATTGATATACTAAAGAGATGGGAGTTTGACCCGATTAACCTTGAGCAAAGCAATTCATTATATAGCCAAAGATTCTATCTAAGTGAGCTTGAAAACGAGTCAGCAGTTATGCGTCACATGCAGATTCAAATAATATTCAATCCTTACGATACGGTACAGAATGAAGTATCTACGATAACGGTGTTTGGCGCTTATAATCAGGAGTTATAGTAACTAAAAGAGGTTGCAATGCCAACAATAGCTTCGCGGGGAACTAATGTAGTTGATATGAGTGGATATGAGCCGGTAGGCGACAGACCGGCTCCTCCTTCTTTACCACAACCGGCCAAAAACTTAGAACCCGGATATAATGTTTATTTAAGATGTCCATTGCCACCTATTTGGACGACTCCGCCCGACAGTTTGCGGCAATATTTTATTAATGGGGTAGTTCCACAAGTAAGACTATTTAACCCTCCTTCTAATTCAGGAAGTAACGGAAGTTCTGTTTCTAACACTTACCTATCTTCAAGTTCTGGCGGAAGTAGAGGGGGAAATACATATACAACTTTAAAAATAGTTAGCACATCATTGACAACACCAAGCATTTCTCCAAGTGCAAAATATATAGGTTCACTGTCGTTAAGTAAAGCATTTCAATTAATGAATCTCACAGCTAGTTCTCCATGTCGTGTTCAGATATATGGAACGGCGGCGGAACAATCTGCGGATTCATATCGAGGCATAGATGTAGCTACTCCTGCCGGAACGGCACAGAATATCATTTGTGATGTTGTATTAGATACTGGTCCGTTTAATTGGACATTCCAAGACAGAGTTGGAGGTAACGGAGATAATCCTACAGCATCTAACGTGTATATTACTATCACCAACCTTGACGTTATAACTGATTCTATAACAGTTTCTTTAGGGTATGTTCCTGTTGTAGTTTAGGAGATACATGAATCGTGAACTTGTTATACCGGGAGCGGCAGGGATTTATCCACTTCAAGGGGATGTTCAAAGCACTGCCGGAAATTCTACAGTAAAGGTAACAGGATTGCAAGGAATTGCTTTAGAATCTGTGGTTCCGTCGTCTGGTTCTGTTTTAGAGTACAACGTAAATACAAACCAGTGGGAACCTAGATTAAATGCTCAAATACAAGTCAACGGATTGTCCGTTTCAGATGACCCGCTAATTTCAGTGAATGTTTCTAAACCAATAAAAATTAATGGAGTGTGATGATCAATCTGAACAGTACATTGCCGGGTGCTCCGAATGGAGGACAAAATGTAGCATGGCAAGAAGACGGTAGCGGAAATGTAAGTGCGTATACTAGTCTTGGAACACCGAAAGCAACAGTTGGGTCGGTGGCGGGTGTTTTGACCTTAAATTTAGCTAATACTAGCAGCTTTTTGATAAATCTTACACAAAATGTAACCAGTATAGTTTTAACCAATCCTACAGATGGACAAGAAATAACTCTATTATGGATACAAAATGCTACTGGAACTTGGACTGTAACATTCCCTGCTAACATATTAGGGGCAACTGCTCCCAGTGTGGGAGCAAATACTGTATCTTGCCAGAAGTTTACATATAACGCAGGAGATACAAATCTCTATGCAACTGGAGTTGGTGCGACAGGAATGTAATGAACACAATTAACATAAATGGAATAAATGAGTTAGATTTGACTTTGCCCGGAACAACTGTGGTTTCTACCAGTTCCGGGGTTACTAGCATAAGTAATACAAGCACTTTTGCTGACATCGGAGGAACTGTACTTCCGGGTCAACTTGTTTTTCCATATGTTGCTGTAACTTCAGCCTATCCAATAACCACCAATGACTTTCAAGTAGAATGCACCGCAGGAACGTTCTCAGTTACATTGCCTGATGCTACTAGTTTTAAAGGTAGGGTTTTTTCTGTAAAGAATAGCGGAAGTGGAACTATTACTTTGGCTACTACAAGTTCCCAAACTATAGATGGGTATTTAACTCAGATTCTATCTCAGTGGTTTAATATTACGGTAATGAGCAACGGTGCTAACTGGATAATTATATGACATTTATACCTCAAGTTACACTTAAAGATGCTACTGGTAATTTAGCCGATGTTAGCCCGTATGGTGAGTTACATACAATTACTCCGATACGTATTGCTGGCGCTGTTTTCAACGGGACCGTTGCTGATCCTTATTTCTTTACCATTACCAATACTAGCGGAGGAACTACTACACAGGCTAATGGATTAGCCACATTATCCACAAATACTACCGCTAACGGAGCCACGCAGATATACACTGCTCAAGTAGCTCGTTTTGTGGGTGGGACTAGTAATCGATTTTATGGACGAATTGTTTTAGGAGATTTGGGAACTTTAAATAACACACGACGGTGGGGACTTATGTCATCTGGGGCTACTGATGGAATTTATTTTAAACTTTCTGGAACATCTTTTTCGGCTGTGACACGAAAAGGAGGAGTTGAAACATCGGTAACGCTGACAGCACCTACTCTAACAAACTTAAATTTATATGAAATTGAGTACAATTCTGGTAATATTTACTTTATTATCAATAGTGTGGTTGTTTATATTTTAGACGCAACGTCTACTTTTTCTAATACACTTCAGTTTTTTGGATTTATAGACAACACCAACGCAGCAGGGTCAACAACAAACGTTACTGTGCAAACAGCTAATCTTAGTGTGTATAGACTTGGAGAGTTTGAAACCCAACCAGTCCAAGCACATATTACTACTGCGAATACTTACAATTTGAAATATGGACCGGGAATACTACATAAAGTTACCCTTAATACTCCTACTGGAACGTTAATAACTCTTTACGATTCTACAACCGGAAGCGGAACCGTGTTGGCGGCAATAAATACTCCAGCACAAGCCAACCCAGTAACTTTAACTTATGATTTTCAATTTTCTAATGGCCTTACAGTAGTCACAACCGGAACATGGGATGCAAACGTAATATTTCAATAATATGATTACAAGTAGATACATAACTCCTGAAGATTTACCAATCCTTTCTGATTCCTTAGCGAAAGACGAATACCATGTTGACACTCCTGTGAATTTTTTTACTGAAGACGGAACGGTATGTCTAATTTACCAAGACGAAGACGGACCTATTTGCTTTGTTCGCGGAGCGCCCGTCGAATCTAACGGAGTTGCGATAATTCAGCTAGACATTCAATATCTTGATAATAAGGACTTTAGAAGAAATTTGAAAGCAATGCTAGCAGGATTCCCGGAACTTGAACGACGGGCTAAAGAGAATGGTTTTTCTGGGTTTTTTGTTGTTAGTAATGTACCGCTGCTAAGAAATTTCTGCATTAAACGGTTAGGTTTTCAAGAGTATGGGAATGAGTTTCTGGTTAAATCTTTAGTAGATAACTCGAAACCTGATAGTTTAGATGTTGACAAACGGCACGAGGATATGGTATAATGCGTATATATACAAAGTTGGAATTTAGCTGGAACGGTACAGAATACACTCTTGACAAATCGGACTTTTTTGAATATAACGGACCCGTAGAGTATGCTTGTGGAGCTACCAGTCAACAGACAGGTATCGAACAAAGCCAGCAAAATTTCATGAACCAACTCCAGACACAGGCATCGCAGGTCTTCGGAAGTTCATCACAACTATTCCAAAACCTACAATCAACATTTATGCCTATTATTAAAGCTGGACCGAACCAACAAGGATTTTCACCAGCCGAACTATCAGCAATGAATTCTCAGGCAATTACAGGTGTCGGTCAAGCCTACTCGAACGCTAAAAGTGCGGTTGGAAATGAAGAAGCAGCAGTTGGTGGAGGAAACGTTACATTACCGAGTGGTGTAAATACGGCTACAGATTTGGGACTTGCCGAAGGTGCTGCTAATACAACATCACAACAACTAAACCAGATTACACAAGAGAACTACGCAGTTGGAAGACAAAACTATCAAAATGCGGTTCAAGGGGCAATAGCATCTCCCGGAGTATTTTCCCCCGCTAGTTCCATGGCAGGAGAAGCTACCAACGCAGGATCAGCAGCGTCTAACACAGCCGGTCAGATAGCACAAGAAGGGCAAAGTTGGATGAGCGGCGTTAGCGGTATATTAGGTAGCGTAGCCGGAGCAGCTACAGGCGGTCTTACAAACTCGCTGTTACATTCTGGAGCAGGCGGATCAGGTGGTAATCCCGTAAGCCTTCCAAGCAGTTCACTAGACCCAGCCGCCCCGGCTTAACGAGCAACGGTAAGAGAAGGATATAAAATATGGACAGTAATACACAATTAACGGGAGTTTCAAATCCGCCAAATAACGAGGGAGAAAACGTAACTACACTTGCGGTTCCTAACTCTAATACTGCAACGATATCACAGAGCGCAGCCCCTAACGCGCCTCCGCCAAATACTCCTACTCCGTCAACTGCCCCTGTTGGACAGATACAACCACCTTCTCCGGCCAATCTAGGACCGCAACCAGCACAGACTCCGGGACAGATACAGCAGACACAGCAGCCATCACAGGCTACTCCCGGAATGCAGGGCAAGCAGCCAAATTTAAATAAACCTACCGCACAGACAGCACCAACAACCGCTGTTCCTCAAAAGCCAGTAAATCCTATGGTCAGGAAAGCTAGCACTTTCCACGAAGTTGCGGAAGCCTTAGCGGGAGGGCCGCGTTACAAATACACTGTAGATGCATACGGCAACATGCAATCGCAGAAAGTTCCGGTTAGTAATGCACACATCGCGCTTGCAATCGCATTAGAGGCGCTAGGGGGAGCAGCAACAGGATTGGGAGTTCCCAGTGGCCCTAACGCAGCAGGAAGAGCCGCTGCCGCAGGATTCGCACAAGGTAATCAACAAGTTATACAACAAGATCAACAAGCGCGGAAACAAGCGACTGATGATTACGCTCGGAGGGCACAAACTTTAGAAACAAACATGAATATGTATTCTACTGCGCGTAATATTGGCAGACAGGATGCGGAAGCAACAGACAAATACGTAGCACAATATGCACCGTTAGTTGAGAAACTACAAACTGAGTATCCGGGATATGTACACGGTCCAGTTAAGTATTCAGATTTGTCTAAATATCACGTTGCATCCCAAAACGCAATTCCTTACATGCGCGTTCCTCGCCTTGACCAAGAGGGTAAGCAAGTAGTTGATGCACATGGAGTTCCTCAATCCGATGTCGAATATCTTATCGTTGACCCAAGTTTTAAAATGACAAATGCATTTACTCCTGAAGAGAAAAAAGCGTTTCAACAAATGGGGCAAACATGGCAGAACAATGACGCAGTAGATGATACTCCTCTAGGAGCCTCGTTAGTTCTAAATCGCAAGGCTCAAGCAGCGTCTTGGCTTACAGCTAATGGAACATTTAATAAGTTCTTCGACATGTTGGACCAATCCCACAACCCGGGAGCCGGAGCGTTTACTCCTACAAAAGAGCCAACTCTTCCTCAACCTGTTAGTGACCTAGCGGATAAATACGGAAAAGAAGCTGGCGTAGACTCACGCTTTGTAAAAGCCTTAATTGCACAAGAAAGCACAGGAAATACTAATGCGGTTAGTAAGACAGGCGCAACAGGGCTGATGCAGCTAACACAACCTATTGCTAAACAGTATGGAGTGACGGATAGAACAAATCCAGAACAAAATGTAAAAGCGGGGACTGATTATTTTAAAGACTTACTTGAGAAGTATAAAGACCCTAAACTTGCGTTCGCTGCTTATTATAGCGGACCAAACGCAATCAGAAACGGAGAAATTGTTGGAACTTCCGCCCACAGCGCTGCGGATACTGGTCGGTATGTTCAGCAAGTGTCAGATAAAATCGGACTTCAAGACGCTACCACATCTGGAAAAGAACAAAAAGAAGAGCAACCAACTTTAGCAGATTGGACAAAGACTCACCCATCTACTCCAGCAGATGTACAGAAATTTATGGGAGCATTAAGTCAGACAGGAGGTAATTATAGTCTGGCTTTGCAACATCTCATAGCGTCTGGACAAACCGATTCAGCCGGTAATATTTCAAACTTTTTGGGTGGACCTGATGCTATTAAAGCACATGACGACTATAACGATACCTTGACAATTACCAGAAAGAATGACTTAGCTCTAAAAAAGCAGGAACAAGCGACTCAGAATAAAGAAACTCAGGATGAGCAAGTTCAACAGCATAAAGAAGATATGATAAATAGTTTGTTACAGGCTCAAATTCCGGCTAATATTCTACAAACTAACGACCAAGACGCAGTTTCTTCGTTGCGTAACGCTGGGGTTACGTTGCCAACTGATGCTATTGTTGATGCTAAGGCAATAGCCAATTATAAAGCACCCTTGACTGTGGCTTCAAACAAACGTTGGTTCAAAGATGCAAAAATGGATCAAGGTGAATTGTTATCTATGGTTAGAATGTTTAACCCATCTTATGATACAAAGAACTTTGATGCTCTTCGTTCTGAGAACATGCCTAATTCTCCACAACGTAAAACTATTGATTCAGCGGCTCAACTCGCAAACCACTTAAATACAATGCTTAATGTTGTCAATAGTCAATCAGCAGATAAATCTCCGATTCCGATGATGAACCGTCTAATGCAGGCTGTAGGTTATCAAACTGGAGGAACACAATTAACTAATATACAAGCAATGGCTAACATTGTTACAAGCGAGCTAGGTAAAACATTGGCAGGAGGCTTTGCTCCTGATAAAGAGCAAGTTGATAACATCATCAAAACTATGAATCCAGCCAATGCGACAAATCAAATGAAGAGTCTTATTGGTTTGTATATTGCCGCTATGCACGGAAAAGTTGCCCCGTTGGACGACGAGTACAACCAAATATCAGGAGCATCTGACCAACATTTAGTGGTTCCTAAATCACTAACAAACTTACTTAAATCTTATGGGTATAATACGCCGTGGTCAAAAAGTAATTTTAAGTTACCGAGTTGGGCAAGCGCGGTCACTGATGATGGCAAGTACGGACAAGATAAGAAAACAGGACAATGGGTTCAAATTCCACAAGGACAGTAAATGGATAATACTCAAAACAACACAGGACTTCCTCCGGGATACTCTCCTGAGAATGTGATTACTAATAATACGGCGGGAGGGTCTAACGCGCCCTCAGCCGGGGGATTGCCTCCGGGGTATTCTCCCGAAAATATTATTCCTAATAATACAATTTCTTCGACACCTACAACATCTGATGAATTACAGACGAATCCAGATGACTCGTTTCTTAATAAAGTAGGAAAGTCAGTAGGAGGTGTTGCGGAAGGAGTCGGAGAGGGTTTGTACGGGACATTGGCCGGCGGTGCTGATATAGTCAACAAACTTACCGGACAGAAAGCTGGTGGAATTACTCAATCGTTACACCAACTGGCTGGAGACCAAGACCAAACCCACGGTACGGCACAAGATATAGGCCGTGGCATGGAAACTATTGGCGAGTTCTTAATGGGTGACGAAGCCTTAAAAGGACTTTCAGTTGCAGAGCGATTGACACAAGTTTCCAAAGCACTAAAGATTATTGAAGGAAATGGAAAACTTGCTCGTGCATTAGCGTTGGGAATTAATGTCGGTAAAGCTGGGGCAGAGTTAGGACCAGAAGAGCGCGCAGCTATACAAAAGTCTCCTGTTCTGGCTCGTCTAGTAGCCACTGGAATGGATGCACTAAGGGCCGGAGCTACGCAAGGTTTGCAGACTACCGTAAAAACTGGTGGGGATGTGAGCAAGGGAGCCGGAGAAGGAGGAAGTATGGCGCTTGGGTCGGCTGCTCTAGGTGCTCCTTTGTCTGTTGTTGGAGGCGTTTTAGCCAAAGGTGCGGAAGCTGCAAAGACTGCCGGTGAACTTCAAAAAGCAGCCGAATCCGCACCTACAGAAGCGGAAGCGAATGAACTTCTGCGTCAGAAAGTACAAAAAAGCGAAGCTGCTCAGAAAGAAGGAGAAGCGGCAGAGAAGGTAGCAGGAGCCGGTAGTGTAGCCGAAAGCGCAGCGCAAAATGCGCCAACTAACCAAATCATAACCGCGCAGGCCCAAAAAGCCGCTCAAAATGCTCATGACGCCTTAAGTACAGAATATGAGACAGCCGCTAATAAAGTCATAAAATCGTTAAACGATACAACTATTGATTATCATGACAGCGACATTAAAAAAGGTGTACAAGATTTATTAGGAGAATCGGAAAAAAATAAAGAATATTTACCAGCTAAGTTTAAAGTTCCTTCTCCACTTACTCCGGGTGTTCAAACATGGCTTAAGGATAATCTAGAACACTACGGTGAGGTAGTAGAAAAAGGCGAGGACGGGAAACCGAAATGGGTTCCTCAACCAACCCCTATGACCGCAGAAGATTTGTTGGACACTGCAAAACAGTTAAAAGCCAATATTAGAAAGACTAGTTATTTAACTCCTGAAGGTAGAGCCGATAGGGATGCCTTTTTTAAATTACTTGATGATGTTCATCAATCATTGGCTGATTTGGCAATTAAATCCGGAAAACCGGAAGCAATAGACGCTATAAACCAAATGAATGATAACTATAAGGAGGGAATAGCTCGTTTTAACCACCCAGACGTGAAAGCAATACTTCAAGGAGGAGCAGAAAATAGAATTCTTAGTTTGCTACAGGGGGGTAAGAGCGTTGGTGATATTCAAACTATTAAGAAAACAATTGGTCCGAAAGCATTTTCATCTCTGGCTGATAGCATGGCTCAAAGAATAGCTGCCGATTCTGTAGATAAAACTACCGGACAATTTTCATTTGATAACTTCTTTAAGAATTGGAATAAAATTCCAGCAGATATTAGAGGAGAAGTATTTGAAAATTCTCTAAAAGGCGGATCACTAGAAAATGCGGTAAATCAAATTAAAGGAGTAAACTCGCGCGAGGTTGTAGACACTCTCCAACCCCTACTCGAAAAAGGTGATGTCAGCAAGCTAGTTTCTAATCCAGAACAAATTAACGAACTTCAGAAAATTGTTAGCCCAGAGGCAATGGGAGAAATTGGAAAAACAATTCTTCAAAATCAATTGAGGGAAGCATCAACTGTCCTTGATAAATCAGGCAATCCTAAAATTGGTGCCGTAGATACTGATAAGTTTTTAAATTTTATCAATCAATTTAAAGATTCTCCAGAGACTATAAACGCGTTGTTCAAGCCAACACCTGAAACAGCAGACGCTTACAGTAAACTTTTACAGGATGTGCATAATGTGGACCATGTAAAAGAAATGGTAAAACTCGGTATTATCGCCCCAGCAATAGGTGCTACAGCGGGTGGCGTATTGCATCATTCAGCAATATCTGCTATAATGGGTGCTATGGCCGCAGAAGGGGCAGGTTATTTTAAGACTGCTAGAGTTTTACTTGACAGGATGGCTAACAGTCCTCAGACATGGGCAACTTTACGCGCTCTAGGAAGAGTTTCTGAATCACCAGTGAGCAATCTTGGAAGTAGGGTGGTTAAAGCCGCAGCCGGTAAACCTGTAGGAAACTTTCTTAAACAGGCCCTAGGAATGACGAATACGGAACTTGGACGGTAAAGGAGGGTATCAAAATTTTAAGACCGGATGATTTCTGTAAGAGTCAACTTGTATTGACAGGTTGGAGACATGGTGAGACATTTGGAGGGCATTTGGCGTCGTGCATGGTGATGTCGTGTCTAGCCAATCGTCAAAAGTTAGGATGGGGACAGTGGCTAGATTTGATAGACACTGTTCCTAGATACGCAGCTACAATTGAACAACCACTAAAAATACCCTCTGTTTGGGAACCAAATTTTAACCGACTTCTACATGAAGTAGAGGCTATTTTTGATGGTTCTAAAGATTATGCAAAAGGAGGTTTGTATTGGTTTGATTCTTCAACACCAGTGACAAATCCTTGGTTTCAAGACAAAATTTTAAGCAACTTAGACACACACCCTAAAGTTTGTGACATGAATTCATTATTAATACTACGTTAAAAGGAAAGAATGCCGGAACCATTGACAATCGCAGGAATATTTAGTATAATTAAAATATCATCCGGAATCCTAAGTGCTATAGGAGTTCTGTTTGGAATGTTTAAAATAATTAACTGGATTAAAGTTAAACTCAGCAATATCGACACAAATGTAGTAGAACTACGGAACAGTATGGACTCACATATTACAGGGCTGCGTGATGACATCAAAGCGCAAACGGTCAATATTGTTTCAGAATTAAAAGAACAGCGTAGTGATTTCAGGACTTTTTACGGTCCAACACTTTTACATCTACAATTAAATTCTCCACTTGCAGCCCCGTTGAAAGCCAAGCGTCCTCCAAGAAAAGTTGTAAAGAAAAAAGCAAAGTAGCCTTGACAGGAACGACAAGCTGTGATATAATAGGTTTAATAAAATTAGCGGAGGGTATTTGGCAGACACGAATGTACAGTATACACAAGAGACAATTTTAAATGACTTGCGTAGTATTGGAGTAAAGCTAGGACATATTCCGACTAGGGATGAATACCGTTATCTTTCTGACGTTCCAGAACGTGCTTGGAGACGTGTGTTTGGTTCCTACGGAGATTTGTTAAAAGCTTTAGATCGAGACGAAAGTGTAGGGGATGAACAAGAGAGTCAAGTCTTTACGTCCGATAGTTGGAACATCAATCTTCCCAAAACTCGTCTTCACACATTAGACGAAGTTCTGGAGAAATATAAAGTTGATTTATCAGTTTGGAGTGTAGAACGTTTTAAAATCGGCAACTACGAACTAGGGATGAAACCTCCAGCAACAACCGAGTATGTGCAGACACAAGACGGACGAAAAGTTCCAATGTGGGTGAGATTCGATAAAGAGCCGATGGTTGTTCCTTTATATCGTATCGAAGCCAGCTTTGTTAGGCGCAAGGAAATGGCTGCGGCACGACAAGAGATTGAAGATTTAAAAAACGAAGCCAAAGAGTTTGCAAGAATTCCAACTCCGGTTGTGCATAGTGATACATGTTCTGGGAACATGCTAGAGTTGTTAATCCCGGACCTTCATGCTGGAAAATTCTCGTGGCATCAAGAGACAGGACACGCCGATTATGATACCAAAACAGCTATCGAGACATACTTACGAGCCGTTGAGACTATTTTAGATCGAGCGAAAGGATACGAGTTTGACCAGATTTTACTAGGTGTTGGTAATGACTTATTAAATTCTGACGACTATAACAGTCAAACTACAAAGGGAACGCTGGTAAACAGTGACACACGATATCAGAAGACATACAAAGCAGTTCGTCAAATGTTAGTTCATGTCATTGAAAGACTTAGAATTATAGCTCCAGTTGTAGTTAAAGTAATACCCGGAAATCACGATACGCAATCTACATTTACGTTAGGAGATTCTCTGGAATGTTGGTTCCACAACTATGACGACGTATGGATAGACAATAATCCTTCGCCCCATAAGTTTTACCGTTGGGGAACTACATTACTAGGATTTACTCATGGAGATAAAGGAAAAAAGACCGATTATGGATTGTGGATGGCAACGGAGAATCCGGTTGCTTTTGGAGAATCTAAGTTTAGAGAGATACATATCGGACATACGCACGGTATTAAGGTAGATGAAAAGTTTGGTGTGCGAGTTAGAACCTTCGCAGCCCTGTGTCCTCCGGACGCTTGGCATTCAGCGGAGCATTTTGTGGGAAATTTACGTTCGGCGGAAGGTCTTGTTTGGAATCTTGAACAAGGACAGATAGCAGAGTTTATTCATACTGAAATTGACTAGACAACGAGAGGAGAGTTAATGCTAAATTGGTTATTAGACCGTGTTGCCCCATTTACTGTATTCACTTCTGCACCTTTTTGTGATTTAAAGGTAGGAGATTATTTTCAGGAACGTGATGGTTTATATAGACTTATAGAAAGAAACGCGATCCGTGTTAAAGTAGTTAAGGTTAATTGGTGGACGAAGTTGTGGTGGGGAGGAGCTATCCGTGGCTAGTTTACCTACCGACGCACAAGAGCGAAAGAATTTACCCATTGGGACTGGAGTGCTAGATTACTTTCCACTAGCATTGGCCGAGATTGCTAGGGTTAGCAAAATTGGAAATGACCAACATAATCCCGGAGAGCCGCTCCATTGGGACCGTTCTAAGAGTCAAGATGAGTCTGACGCTTTGATTCGTCATTTTTTAGAACGCGATAAAAAAGATTCAGATGGCACGTACCATGCTGCGAAGATGGCTTGGAGGTCGCTCGCATATTTAGAGAGATTATTAGAAGAGGAGAACAAAAATGCCGTTCAAAAGTGAAGCACAGGAGAAGTTTTTTAATGCAAACCGCGCCAAGTTAGAGAAACAAGGCGTAAATGTTGATGAATGGAACAAGGCGAGCAAGGGAAAGAAACTTCCCAAGAAAGTTAAGAAAGCGAAGAAAAAGTAAAATATTAGATAGCTAGCTGCGGAGACAAGTAATGGAAGAAGTATACCAAAAACAAGAACCGAACACTAAACCAGATGGTTGGAGCCAGTTTGATAATTGGGCCGGAATTGATTGGTTTTCTGCGTCTAAACCGGCAACACCGCCAAAGGAGAGGAATGGACAACATCCAATTACCTGCAACTGCCCAGACTGCAATAAATAACACGCAAACATGGCTACAGAAACATGAACGTCTAATTATAGTTGTATTGGTTATAGGTCTGTCATTATTTGTAGTTCAGAAATACTTTGATTTATCAGCGGCTATTGAAAGTCACAAAGCGCAAGAGGCAACCGCTATTTTACAAGCGCAGACATCTAAAACTAATAACGATTTAGACACCACAAAGCAACTTCTGTCAACCTACCAAGCGGCTCTTGCACAGTCGGCTACTGAAAATTCTAAACTTACAGACACGATTGCGAACCGAAATTTGAACTTGACAACGCAGCAAAACAATGACAAGATATTACCACCATCGAAATTGGCAAACAGATGGGAGATGTTGACAGGAAGCGATAATGGTGATATAATAGCTACATCAGACGGCTTTTCAGTTTCTAGTATAGCCGCAATAACGACAGTACAAAGGCTAGAACAGGTTCCAGTTTTGGAACAGAATGTCTCCGACGAACAGGACAAAGAGAAGAATTTACAAAATTCTATAAGCAAAGCGAACGATTTAATTAGCCAAGGAAAGATTACGGTAAATGGTTTACAACTACAACTGCAAGATCAGACTAAAGCGTGTGATGCACAAATTGGACTCGTGAAGGCGGAAGCTAGAAAAAGCAAAATGAAGTGGTTTTTTGCAGGATTGGTTACTGGATTTGTCGGTGGAAAGTTTTGGTAATGGGCGTGTAGCTCAACCGGGAGAGCAATTCCCTTGCAAGGAAAAGGTTGCAGGTTCGATGCCTGTCATGTCCACCAAGTTTACTGCCATACGCCGTATAATGACACCGGGCACAGGGGTCTGTGTACTGGTTCTTCTCGACTAACGTATAGCGGTACTGCGATATAGTCGGTTAGCTCAGAGGCAGAGCGTCCGCGTTACATGCGGAGGGTCGGGATTTCAAAATTCCCACTGACTACCAACGTTTAACTAAAAGAGAGCGTGAATATGAACGAATACGAGCCTGAAGATTACGAAAATATAGACACTAAAGGGGCTATTATAGTTGTAGTTGCTATCATCATTGGAGCAATTATTGTAGCTTTGTGCATTTAAGGTTTATTGCGGGTTAGTTTAAGGGTAAAACTAATGTCTTTGGAACATTCGTTCGTCGTTCGAGTCGATGCCCCGCAGCCAAATTAAAAAGGAGTTAATATATTTTGAAATTTATTACAACATTGTTTCTTGTTATATTATCTACGGTGTCTTTTTCACAGCAAAAAAACGAGATATCGGGTTACGCATTAGGCCAGTTCAATCCCGCCTATTTTGCCGTACAAAGTGGACAGGAGTTTGCTGGTTCTACAGCAGCGGGTATTGGATGGGGAGCAGATTATAGCAGGACTCTCACAACGCATAATGCCGTTAGTATTCTTTACGGTCAGAGTCCATCAGACGCACAGTTGTTTATTGGAAATAACCAGTTTTATACATGGACATTAAAACGTTATGAGGTATCGGTTCAAGCTGTACAGCAATTTCACCACAAGAGATATGGGGCGTTTATTTTTGAAGGACCGGGAGCGATAGTCACAAACGGTGGTTCAACTTTGTCTGGATGGACTGGTAATTTTTCTATTGTTAGTGGGTTTGGGTTTGAATACCAGTTTAACAAACACTTCTACTCGAAAAGCAGAGTATCATTTGAGGATTCTAATACCGGGTGCTATGCCGATAAAGCCTGTTTTCATTCGACATGGAGTGTAGCTCAGGATTTATGGTCTGGTATTGCGTTTAAGTGGTAGTTTTCCAACAAGCGATGTTAGTGTTCAACGGTAGCACCTTTTGGCTTCCACCCAAAAGGTGCCTGTTCAAGTCGGGTACGTCGCTCCAAAGGTTTTGTTAGTTTTACTTCAGTCTAGCATAAAGGTAATGCACTCGCCTGTTAAGCGAGAGGATATAGGTTCGATTCCTATGGCTGGAGCCATCGCCTCCTTAGCTCAAGTGGTAGAGCGACTGATCTGTAATCAGTAGGTTCCGAATTCGAGTGTCGGAGGAGGCTCCAATATTGTAGTATAACATACATAGGATTAGTATTAAGTAAAACGCGGGCCTCCAAAGCCTTGAGTTGAGAGTGCAAATCTTTCATCCTATGCCAACATATTAAAGGAGGACAATGGCAGTAATAGATGCAGACGAGAGATTAAAACGTTTTTTGGACATCGTGGCGTGGTCAGAAGGAACGAGTACAAATCCAATAACAAAAAATAACGGCTATGATGTCATAGTCAGCGGTGTGAATGGTCATAATTCGTTTACGGACTACTCAACACATCCTTTTGCCAACGGAAGAGAGCCTGTTGAAGTACGTCCCGGTTTGCATTCGACAGCATCGGGCCGCTATCAATTGATGCTACATTGGTGGCTTCCGTACAAGAAAATCCTTCTATTGGACGATTTTTCTCCTCTATCCCAAGACAAGATTGCACTTCAGCAGATTAAAGAGAGACACGTTATACAGCCTATTTTAGACGGCAATGTATCGTTTGCAATCACAGCTTGTTCAAATATATGGGCATCTTTCCCCGGAAACGCTTACGGACAAGGTGGAAGATCATTGTCGGAACTTTTAAGCAAATATTAAGAAAGTAGTAGTAAACTTGTGGGCAATCCTTAACCAGGTTGCCCGCGTTTTTTTATTTAGTAGTAAAGTAGTACAACATACCAAAGGATAAAATAAATAATGAAACAAATTGATCCAAAGCTGCTCGAATTCGGTTCTCTAGCAACCACAGTAATTAATAATAAATATGCACAGTTTCCAAATAAAGGCGATAAACAATCTTGGGTAGAGATGTCAAAAAGAGTAGCAAAAAGTGTATTAAGTGCAGTTAATGCGCCTAAAGAATTGATAGATGAATTAGCTTATAGAATTGCCACTAGACAAATAATTCCCGGTGGACGCTACTTGTATGCAGCAGGACGAGACTATCACCAAGTTCAAAATTGTCTCCTTTTGAGGGCAGAGGACAGCAGAGAGGGTTGGTCAGAGATTATGCACAACTCGTCCATGGCCCTTATGAGCGGTGCCGGTATTGGTATTGAGTATTCACAAGTACGACCTAAAGGCTCGTTAATTAGAAGGACAGGAGGAGAAGCTACTGGACCTACTGCTCTCATGCAGATGACTAACGAAGCAGGTAGACACATCATGCAGGGTGGAAGCCGTAGAAGTGCTATATGGGCCGGGTTGGGTTGGAACCACCCAGATATTTTTGAATTTATACATATAAAAGATTGGACTCCTGAAGTTCGAGCATTAAAGGCTAAAGATTTCAATTTTCCTGCACCAATGGACGGAACTAATGTATCAGTCAGACTAGACGATGAATTTTTCAAAGCATATCATAACAAAGATCATAACGACCACGATTTAGCTCAAAAAGTTTACTGGGAAACAGTTAAACAAATGCTTAAAACTGGAGAACCGGGGTTTAGTATTGACACTGGAGAGAACTCTGGTGAGATATTGAGAAATGCTTGTACGGAAGTGACAAGTTATACCGATTCAGATATTTGCAATCTTTTAAGTGTAAACATGGCTCGTATACATACTTTAGAGGATATGGAAACATGTGTGCAACTTTCGACCGCTTGTTTAGTAGCTGGAACAGTATATTCTCATGTTCCCTATGATAAGGTAAGCACTGTCAGAGAGACTAATAGACGACTTGGGCTTGGCTTAATGGGGCTTCATGAGTGGCTTATCAAGCACGGCAAGAAGTATGGTCCTGATGAAGATTTAGAGAAATATTTAAAGATATATGAGCAAAGTACAATCTACGCTCACGAGTGGGAAAGGAAATGGTCCCTTTCTAAGAGTGTAAAGACACGAGCAATCGCACCGACTGGTACTATAGGAATTTGTGCAGAAACAACTACCGGCTGCGAACCTATTTTTTGCGTTGCATTTAAACGGCGTTACCTTAACGGTCGTAACTGGGAATATCAATATGTTATCGAATCTATTGCTAAACGTCTTATTGAAGATGGAATAAATCCAGAATCTATTGAAGACGCTTATTCTATTGATCCAGAACGACGCATTCAATTCCAATCATGGTTACAGACATATGTAGATCACGGTATTAGTTCTACTATTAATTTACCAGCGTGGGGAAGTGATGCGAACAATGAAGACAAGGTAAAAGATTTTGGTAATATGCTTATAAATTATCTTCCCAATCTAAGAGGAATAACATGCTATCCAGATGGAGCACGAAGCGGACAACCTCTGACCGCAGTTAGTTACAAAACGGCCATGAAACACGAAGGTCAGATATTCTACGAACAACAAGACATATGCGACATTACTAAAGGAGGTACGTGCGGGTCTTGAAAATAACGATTATCACAGAAAACAACAAGGCCCGGAATTAACCGGGCCTGTTTATTTAGTTTAGGTATTTGCGAAATTCTAGAGGACCTATTCGGTAACTGACATAAGGGTTATAGCCCCAAAGAAATGAACTGTTTAGTCTTATAGTTTTTCCGAATGACCAGTTTTTCCAGTATAAATTACATTTCCACATAGTATGTTTTTTCCTTTATTTGGTGGCCCTAGTAGGAGTCGAACCTACAACCTAGTGGTTAGAAACCACTTGCTCTATCCTATTGAGCTATAGGGCCATTATTCGCTTCTTTATAGGTAACAATCCATTCTACATCAGCAGATACTATAAATTTTTTATATTTATCATATACTTCATTTGACATTTTAGAATTTAAAGTACCATGAATTTTCTTTTTCGCTAACTTGTCAATAAAATCTAAAGCATCCGAGCATGATTGGAATGTTTTTAAAGATTTGGTTTTGTCCTTTTTCAATTACTTATCTCTCTTTGGCAGTCTTGAGTTCGTCTCGTCCAAAAATTTCATTGCATCATCGGGGCTGTTCGTACAGTATACTCTCTCGTCAGTATTCACCTGTTATCTCCTTCTGATTTAATAACCCCTCGCTCTCGTCTGCTAGTTAGTTTTTCAATATTAAGCGATGCCACGTCCTCTAATTCAATGTCCAACTCAGAACAGATAGCTGCCAGATACCATAGTACATCTCCGAGTTCTTTAGCTAACTCAACAGTCTGTTCGCTTGTATATATCTTACCGTTGCTCACTCCTTGGTTGCGCCAAATCTTTTTAATTTTATCAACTGCTTCGCCAGTTTCTCCTGCAAGTCCGAGTGCTGGATAGATGATATTAGCCCCGGATTGAGGGTACTGCGCTAGTTCATATGCTTTTTCTTGGTATTCATTAAACTTCATTGTACTTCACTCCTTCTCCAGATTCTTTCGCTGGTGCGTTAATTTCAAATCCTGCTGCATGTTTATGTCCTCCACCACCAAATTTCTTAGCAATTTCGGATACATCAATGCCGTTTTCGTCAGACCTTAGACTAAATACCATTTTCTCTCTGGGACCGTCGTAAAAGAAAGTAGCCGTGAATGGTTCTCCTTTATCCAGAAGTTCTCCCATATCACTCGAATAGTTGTAAGGGACGTTTACAGCCCATATTTTATATCCGGCGATAGTTGTTCTGAATTTTAACCTAGAAAGTTCTTCTGTATACTTTTTGTGGTTGTCAAGAATGGCCTGTCCACTAGAAATTATTGTATCTAAATTCGACCCGTAGTCTACTATACGACTCCATATATTAAAATCATAAGGCTGCGAAAATAAGTAAGCACTTATTGGCTTAGTCGTTGGATACTTAAAAGTCCACAAGTCTCGGTCTTCAACAACCACAATCAACAAAGGAAGAGGTTTAGTTGGGTGAAAATAATTCCATGCAATATGAGCACCAGATTTCTTCATGTCAAAGATAACTTCAACATTATTAGGAAGGTCCACAAGAGAGTCCTGAGCGGTCTTGTGATGGTCTAAAATGACAATTCTTGTAGCTACCGCAGCCATTTCCAACAACACAGGACGCTTATAGCTAAAATCCACCATATATACATCTCGTCCGTTGACACAAGGAGGAGGATCACCGTGTTTAGCAGGATAAAATTCCCAATCTGGGTGAGACTTCCAGACGGCCCATGCTGCTGTAAATCCGTCCTGACATGGACTGTGGTAAATAACTAACGGTTTGTGGTTCATATTGGTAATTCTCCTATTTGTTCCATTAGATCAGTTAAGGCTTCTGGAATTGTTTCTCCATTTCCTTCTAATAAATCATAAATATGAGTCTCAGAGGACAAGGAAGTATGGTCGTTTATGACAGGAATTGCCTTGTACTCTGATTCACTTTTCCAAATTTCAATCTTTCCGATATAGTCAATCATAATTCCTTTAAGGGGGTTCCCCTCCCGCCTTCAATCTGCTCTGGCTTTACAGAAGTCAGTGGATTTAACAATTGATAAATCTTGTACTCTAGTGATGGGTCAGATAGCCCAAGATAGCTGTTTACTGTTCCGCGTAAAACTTCTTCTGTAACAACCAATTTTGCGTATCTCTGTAAGTCAATTGGCGTGAATATGCCTCTTTTTTTCATATACTCAGCACACTCTAGTAATGAGTCGGCAAAATCGGTTAAATGGTCCAGACGTGTTCCTATATCTGTCATTTGAGGTTCTTTAGGCTGTTGGTCCATCGGTTTACTCTTGTTTGCGCGAACGCTTAACTTTGCAGTTTTTACCGCATTTTGTGCAATGCCAGCAACCAAGTCCGCACTCGCTGAACTTGCCTTCTGCCCTGTCTTCTTTGGACCTAACTACAGGAGGTTTAGTTGCTTTTTCATTACAACAGATTGACGTGTAATTAAAAGTTACATTTAGTGGAATGATGTTTCTGTTCTTTTTCATTCTTTTACTGTATCACTTTCTTTGGTCTTTGTCAAGATGCTTTGTTGAATTTTTTCATAAAGTTCTAGTTCGGTGCGTAATTTTTCAATGGTATTTTCTAAACCATATGCAATACGTTCTCCCTGATATGAATACCATGCTCCGGTTTGCTCTATGACTCCAATCTTTACCGCATATGCGATAGTATCCGAAAATATATCAATACCTGTTCCGTACAAAAGAGTAATGAATGTCTCTCGCATAGGAGCGCCTAATTTGTTTTTTACAGCTTTTACTTTTAAAGTATGGCCGATTGGTTGTTCTTTGGCCCCAATTGCATCTTTTCTACGGACATCAAGACGAAGAGAGGCAAAAAACTTTAATGCACGTCCTCCAGTTGTTGTCTCTGGACTGCCAAACATTACTCCTATTTTCTCACGTATCTGGTTGATAAATATAAGGGTAACCCCTTTAATGTTAGCTTTTCCTCGCAACTTACGCATTGCTTGTGATAACAGTCTCGCTTGGAGTCCCATATTCGAGTCTCCCATCTCTCCATCTAGTTCAGCTTGAGGTACTAGAGCGGCCACAGAATCTATTACAATAAGACTGACTGAACCACTGTCTATTAGCTCTTCCACGGTTTCTAACGCCTGCTCTCCGCTATCCGGCTGGCTAACTACCAATTCGTCAACGTTGACTCCTAGTGTCGAAGCATAAGTAGGGTCTAGAGAATGTTCGGCATCTACAAAGGCGCATAGATTGTCAGTATTATTTTGCTCGCACGCAATGATGTGAAGTGCTATTGTTGTCTTTCCGGCAGATTCGGGTCCGAAGATTTCAACGATACGGCCCCTTGGTATTCCTCCACATTGGATCACTTCTTCGTCCAAGGACGGAAGATTTGTACTTATACTAGGAACCTTAACTCCTACTTTGTCTCCCAGACGGACCAGAGAAACCTTAACGTCAAATTTCTTATTAAGTTGCTTATTTAGGTCGTTAAGAATGTCAAATTTATCCTTCTTAGTAAGAATCTTCTCGGTTTCTTTCTTTTTACCAGCATTAGGAACAGGAACAGGGGCCTCTTGGACCCCTGCAAATTCCTTTAACACATCTAGTTTACTCATTTATAGATTCCTCAACAACATCATCGAATATTAGCATAAGGGCTACAGATTCAGAGTTTTTTGTAGCTCTAAATCTTCCTGATTCACACCATGTATGTTTTGGATTGGCTAATAAACTTTCTAGAATGCTTCTGGCGCATGATTCCAACATCTTTACAGTTGGCGCATCTTTCTCATCATAGTAAGTCCAGCCCATCGTTACAAACAATGCGTGAGCCTTCTCAAAGTCGAACCTTTCAATTATATTGTCAATAATACGTTTCTCATTCGGTGTTAGTTCTATCACTTTTCCTCCTCTATAACGTTGGCTTGTTTCCATTGTGCTACAGTTGACATAAACTTTCTCCATTGCTTATAGAATTTAATACCCTGTAACTGAATAATAGAATCTGGTCCGTGTATATTGTACATTTCATCAAGCTGTTGGCATATTTCTCCATGATTTTGAAACCATGCAAATACACAAGAAGGGCAGTTAATATGAACTGGCTTGCGAGATAAATCTAGTTTGTGACCGCACGAAGTAACCCTCGGTCGGCGAATTGTCACATACTGCTTTCTTGCTTTCCTGATGTCAATTGGCTGCGATTGCTGTTCGGCGGCTGTTTCAACCACGTTTCCGTCTGAATCAACGACATCGTAAAATTGTGGAGTATCATTCATTACTTCTCCCACGCATAATTTAAATTAATACCTGCTGATTCAAAATTAATATCAGCAACTTCTTGTGGAGTAAGTTTAGGCGCAATAGCCCCGTACTTCTGCAACAACATGTCACGCTCAACTAGGTTTGTTACGCCTTCCAATTCTTCTGCAATATCAAGCACATTCATAT
>JAEHJW020000729.1_pt1 | contig 22881 bp, 30 predicted proteins | sample 9271431 | NCBI WGS metagenome assembly JAEHJW02 | reverse complement strand
GGCCGCCGCGTCCTTCTCGTATTGCGCGCCGCTGCCCCCGTTGAAGGCGTATCCCTGCATCCCGGTTGCCACCGGCACCTGCGAATACGGGACCGAAATCGTGCGCCCATCCGGAGTCGTCATGTCGTAGGTGCCTTCGCCGTCGGGGTTGGCCGTCAGCGCCGAGATGATCTTCGGATTCACCTGCGTCTTGAAATTCCCCTTCTGGATCGCCTCCTGCACGCGATCCTGAGGGATCCAGCCCGTCGAGCCGTCCGGCGCCACCATCGGCACCGCTGGCTTGAACCCAGCGTTCATTGCGTCCTGCATCCGGTTCTGCGGGATCTCCCCGGACTCGCCATTCGGCGCGATCATCGGAACTGTCGGTACGCTCGCCATCAGTGTTTCGCTCCTCCAAACTGCCCAAACAGGTCAGCCCCGCCGCCAGCTCCCGGCGCCAAGCTCTGCCCAGCGGCCGCCGCGCTCCCTGGCGCAGCCCCTGTTGCCGCGCCCATCCCCTTGATCCGGTTCTGCAGATCCGCGATCTGCGCCTGGTAGGACTGCGTCCGATTCCCCATGTCCTGCTTCAGCGTGTTCAGCGATGTCATCATGGCGCCGTAGGTCATGTTTTCGTCGACGATGTCCTGCAGCTCGTGCCGCGCGCTGTCGCTCAGCACCCCGCTCGCGTTCGACGAGTTGAGTACCTTCGCGGACTCTGTCTGCACGGGATAAAGCGCTGTTTTGAGCGCAGCCATGTTATCTGTGCCGATCATCTTGGCTGTAATCATGCGTAACGGGATGTTCGCGAACCGTGTACCCAAGTCGGGAACCTTCTGCGCCGCCGACTTCAGCATGTCCATGTTCTTCATGGCCGTCTGCTCGAAGGCCTCAACCTGCGAGTAGTTTTTCTGCAGGTTGTTCAGCGCGTCCGAGTAGCTCTTCAGTTGAGCCTTGTTCGCGGCCACGCCAGCGCCGCCTGCGCCTGCGTCCAGTTGCGCCGCGCGGCCAATGATTGCCGCCGTCGTCTGCGGGCTGCGCACCAAGCCCGATGGAAGCTGTCCGGTCTGCCGGTAATTGTTGGCGGCAAAATCCAGCGCATCCTGATTCGCTGCGCCCCCCAGCAAGTTGGAGGTCATCATCATCGCCGAAGGCGTGTGCTGCAGCTTCCACAGCAGAAAGTCCGACGGCCCCTTCCCCGGATTCTTCTTCTGCCAGTCCGCCTGCTGCATCAGCTCGGTCGGCACGCCAGGTGCGCCCCCAGCCTGCTGGTAGAACTGGCTCGCCGCCTGCGTCTCGGCGAGCTTTGCTTCGCCGCTCTGGAGATCGAGCTGCTTCTGCTGTCGTCCCAGCGCATCATCCAGATACGCCCCCTGCATGGAGAGCATCGGGCCAAACTGGCTCAGTTGCGCCTTCGACATCGGCTGAGCAGGGTCGAGCGGCGTTTTCAGGTTTCCAGGGATGGCATCGTACTGCTGCGCGATCGCCGGCCAGTTCTGCGCCAGCTGATCGTCCGGCATGTTCATCACGTTGTTGTAGAGCTGCTGTGTCTGCGTGTGCGCGGCCTGCGCATTGGCCAGTTGATCTTTGGTCAATCCGGCCAGCGCCGTCCGCTGGTCGACATCTGCCTTCTTCATCTCCTGCCACGCAGGCATCGAGATCTGCCCGTTCTGGGCCAGCGTGTCCGCCACATCGCCAATGGTTTTGCCCTGGTTTGCTGGATCCTGCATCGCCGCGCGGAACGACTGCTGGTCCTTCATCATCTGCTGCTGCTGTTGCAACTGCATCTGCGCGCCCTGTTGCTCAAGCTGCCCCGTCTGCAGTTGCTGCGCCCTCTGCTGCTGCTCCATCTGCTCATTCTTGATGCCCATGAGCTGCGCGTACTGCGCCAGCGGACCGGGCCCCTGCTGCGGTTCCCTCACGTCGAGGGCTGGAAGAGGAATCGTTGCCATTTATCGCTACCCCCACACCGGCGCAAGCGGTTGGCCGGAATTGTTGCCGGAATTTTTGCCGGATTTCATCTGCGCATTCACCAGCGCCAGTTGTTCCAGATTGTTCGTCGCGCCGCTCAGCCCATTGACCCACGCGTTCGCGCTTCCCATGTATCCCGAGGCCGTCGCCGCTGCGGCGTTCGTATTCTGCTGGCTGATTGCGTTTCCGGTCTGCGCCATCGTGTTGCTCGCCTCGTTCGCATTCGCCAGCCCCGCGTTCGAGAGCGTCTGCGCCGAGGTCTGCCCCATCCCGGCCAGCGCCGAGAGCCGGTTGAACTGGTTCGCCTGTTGATTCGCCCAGGTGTTGTAATTCGTGTTGTAGGCCTGCAGCGTCTGGTTATAAACGTTGTTGTAATTGGTGTTGGCCAGCCCCTGCGCATACTGGTTCTCGGCGTTCAGGGTGCCACCCGTCAGCAGCGAACCGTTTGCGGCCGCTCCTGCCTGCACCGCGCCTTCCCCCTGCTGCAGAGCGAACTGGTAGCCCGGCGTCGCGGCGGCCTGCGCCGCAGTCGGCGCCGTAAACGCGCCGCCCGAGTACGGCGCCATCAGCGATCCGTACGCCCCCAGGTTCGTGTCGGCTGTCCCCGCGTTGCCAGTTACCGTCGGCACCGTGACCGATCCGCTCACGCCAGGGATGCTCAACGTATGGCTCCCGGTCGTGACGCCCCCACCCGCTGAGCCGCCCGGCGAGCCAGTGCCCAGCAGATAATTGAGCGACGCCAGCGCGTTGTCGCCGCTGTTGATGTACGGCTCTTCCAGTGCCAGCGAGTTGCCGTATTGGTCCGCCTGGTAGCCGAGCGACTCCTGGCCGAGCTGCGCTTGCAACTGCGCGTTGCTCCGTGCCGCTGCGGCCTGCGTGTTCGCGGCGTTTTTCGCGGCGCTCGATTCCATAGCCGCCGAGCCGATGCCGCCGGCGGCTGCCATTCCGCCACCAATAAGCAATGCCGTTCCGGTCGCTATCCCTGACATTCTTCACCTCGCGTGATGGTGACCAAATCGTTTTCCCCTTGCTGCTTCGTCAGCAGCCTCTCGTACTCGTCCGTGAACTCTTTCTCCGCTTCCTCCACCGTCTTTGCGCGGCTGGGGAAGAGCATCGTGATCTCGGTTGGCCTCTCGATCACATAAACCACCTTCCGCATCGCGCTTGCGGCGATCACTTTGTATCCCTTCACCTCGTGCCAGCGGTCCCCGGCAAACACCCACGCCCAGCCGTTGATAATCAGAATCGTCGGGACTTTAATCATCACGCTCGTGAAAGCGTCTCCCCGGTTCACGCGTGCCGTTCTCGCATACATGCCCGCATGGAGCATGTGCTCCATGCGAGGCTCGAACTGCGGCATCTGCCGCATCTTCTCCTCGACCGCATTCACCGTCTTCAGTGCCTCGGCCGTGGTTGCGGGCAGTGTCGCGCCCAGCGCCGCAAGCTCGTTCGCCGCTTTATCAGTCATAGCGCCCTCAAAAAAACCGTGTTCGAATGCCGATACGATTTGCTCAGCTTGAGCAGCCTCTCTAGCCGCCCACCTGCAGGCGCGCTGTAAAGCACCGCAACGCATCCCTCTCGTCTTGCGTGCGCCTCAATCTCCCGCATCAGCGCGCTTCCCGCGCCCCACGCCCGGTGAGCGCGTGCCACGAACAAGCTCTCCACCGTGGCAATCTTGCGCCCATAGTGCGGCACCACATAGACCAGCACGCACCCAAAACCTGCAAGAACATCCCCAGCGAAGACGCCAAAGCACTGAAACGCGCCGGAGCGCTCCATCGCCTCGTAAAGAGTCTCCTGCGGTCTGATCTTCCCAATCTCCTGCAGCGAGCATTCCGCGGCATACTCGGCCATCAGAGCCACGCCGTTTGGCGCTTGCAGAATTTCACGAAACGAGATCGGCTTGACCGTCGCCGTCAATTGATGACTTCGTGCCATGAATTCAATGTGTAGCCAGACCCTCCGGTCCCAACTTGGGTGATCGTGATTTCAAAGCTGGCGCCTGGAGGCACGCGCAGATCGAATCCCGAGATATTCGCCGTGTTGCAGTCGTTGTTGATCTCGGTATAGAGAATCGCCGCCCCGTTAATCATTCCCGTCAAAACCCCGCTCGGACCCGTGCATCCGCCCGAGGCGTCGTTTCCTTGGATGTTCACGTACTCGTCCAGCCAATTCGGCGTTGTGTTCGTGTAGGTGTTCGACGAGGTGTAGGTTGTACCCCCCACGCAGGCCGTGGTCATGCAGTTGGCGATTGCGGAGTTGCGAGGGGCGCTTCCGCTGCTGCCCACAGTCACCCAGTTCGCTCCGTTGTAGAGAGCGACCAGCGCCGTCGTCGAGCCGATGCCCGTTCCCATGACCGGCGGATTGATGAGGTTGGCAGGCCACGCCACGGTGTAGATTCCAGATCCCAGCGGCGTTCCAGGAACGCCGGTGCTTGGCAGGCTGATCTGGATATACGAGGAGCTCGAAGTCGTGAAGTAGAAATTCTCCGAGCCTGTCACGGTGCCTATGTAGAACTTGTATCCAGTGACGCCTGTCCCCTCGGGGCAATTCCAAGTGATGGAATTCGTGGCTCCCGATCCCGTCGCCTGGCTCGCTTCCGCACTGGGCAACGATTCCGTGGTGCCGTACAGATAGGAGCACTTGGCGTAATAGGTCGTGCTCGCCGGCACTGACCCTCCAGTCGTGAGCGTCGTAGAGGTAGGCGCCGATGCAGGAGCAGCCGTCGAGGACGATCCCTGCGTGAGCGCAATGGAGATGAGCTGTCCCGCCGTCCCTCCCAGGATGCTCGATGCGGTCACGTTCCCCGAGAGTGTCATAGCGAATGCGCTGTAATTCGTGGCTGAATACGTGGGATCGGCCGTGAAGGGAATCTGCTCCAGATTTCCCGTGAGCGGCGTCGTCGTCGTGGCCGAGGAGTTGGAGATCACCGCCCAATTCGTCCCGTTATAGACAGCCGAAACGCCCGTGCAGGAACTGGCGCTCACTGAGACAGGTGGCGCGCCCAGCAAATTCGAAGGCCAAACAAAGGTCCAGCTCCCCGTCGTGTCCTCGCAGACATCGATCGTCGCCAGTTGCCCAGTGACGCCGCCGGTCATCGTGCTCGAAGCCACATTTCCCGACAGAGTGATGGCAAAGTTCGAATAGCTCGCGGCCGGGAAGGTGGGCGTGGCGCTGTACGGCACCGTGTCGAAGTTGGCCGTCAGCAGTTGCGGCGTCGTCGACACCGTCGTCCAGTACCCGCCGTCGTAGAACGCCGTGGCAATCGTGCAGGCATTCAGGATGGGACTCACCACCGGCGGATTCGTATAATTAGCCGGCCACGCAAAGGTGAATCCGCTCGTAATCCCTCCAACCGTCTGGCCTGTGCCGTTCTGGCAAATGTCGATGGTAATCAGTTGTCCGTCTGTTCCCCCCGTAATGGTCGAAGACGTGACATTGTTCGTCAGCGTCATCGAGAAGTAGCCATACGAGGATGCCGCGAAGATCGGCGTCGAGCTGAACGTCATGGCATCGAATTCGCTGGCCACGGTCGTGAACGATCCCGAGGACGGCGTGGTCTGCCCGATCGGTGAGGCGTCGACAGTGCTGCTCGTGATCGCCGTCCCGCTCATCGTCCCACCGCTGATGGCCGCCCCCGCGATCGTGCCGCCCGACCAGCTTCCACCGCTGATGGCGGTGTTCAAGAACATATTGCCGGGAACCTGATCGACCGTCCACTCCTGCGCGCCAAGGGCGCAATTCGTTCCGCCGTTGCTCCACACGGCGAACTTGTAGGTGCTCGGTCCCAGCCAGATCACCGCGCTTCCGCTTGAGTCCAGGATCACTGGATCGCTGTTCTGCGTGATGCCCGTGGAGTCCGTATAGGTTGCCAGCGGAGTCGTTGTGCCAGCTTGATAGGTGAACACGCAGCCGCCAGCTAGCGGTTGCCCGGTCTGGGTGTCGGTAAACGTCACCCGTGGGCTTCGAAACGGCGCAACCGCCGTCTGTGCAAGCAACGGGCACGTACAGAAAAGTGCGAAGAGGATTTTTCTCATTGTTGAAACTCGTAGGAAGCGATGAGTTGCTCGAAGGCCTGCGCCGTCGTGATTTGCTTGCCATTGATGGAGTAGTTCCACGAATTTCCCTTCCCCGGCGCCAGCGGCACCGGTCCCTTTGCCGTGATCCCTACCAGCGAGACGTTTGCGGAGGGAGTGTTCGCCAGCGCCCAACTCGTTTGCGCCCCATTCACGTTCTCTCCCGAGACCGAAATAGGGATGGAATTGATGGACTTGCGCCACTGGTCGAAGTGCTGAATCCCCGACTGTGTGAGACCCATTGGCGCATTGGGATCGATGTATTTCGATCCGCTCGTGAACGGCTGTGCTTTGTTTGCCATCATGTGATCTTCGTAAACTGCTTCGCCAGCGTCTCCATCGGCCGCGCGAATCCAGGCGCAGCCTTCAGATACGCGTCGGCAATCGCCCACCACACGGGATCTGTCACCGAAACCTCGTACACACGGTCTCGTGCGCGCCCCAGACGGTACCAGACGGCTCGGGTTTGGTAAGTCCCAGCCTGCCCCGCGCCCGTCCAGTGCTCGTTTCCCCAGGTCTTTCCTCCGTCGTCCGACCATCGCAGCATGATCTGCGGATCGCGATTCGCCCCCGAGCCATCCAGTAGCGCCGGAATCGGACCGTTCCCCACCTCAAGGTCAACCTGCAGCTCCTGATGGTAGATCCACGTCTGCTCGCTGGAGACGTGCGGAGCACGGCGCAGTCTCCTGATCGGCTGCTCGTTGTCCGTGTAGGTTGCCACGTCCATTGCGTAGACGTTTCCGCTGTTCCAATCGCCAACCAGGTGCTTGCCGAATGCATACGCGTGGCAGCCCGAGAGATGCGCGCCGCCCTCCAGTCCCGAGCTGCGCTCATGCCACATCTGCGTCGCCACGTCGTAGACCCACGTCGCGCCCAGGCCGTTGTTTGCGCTCGGGAAGCGCAGCACCCAGAAGGTGTGTCCAATCTCGCGATAGGCGTAGCTGATGGCGTCGGAAGCCTTGTTCGGATACCGCGCCCAGGCTGCCTCAATCGCGTGATTCGAGATCCGCAATGGCGTATAGCCGTTGGCCCGCCACGCGATTCCCCCTCCATTCTGGTTGCCGCCAATCCAGAAGGCAGTGTTGTCCACCATGCAGGGCGATCCGGCCGCGTCGACCCCCTCCTCCATGAAGGAACCTTCGATCACACTGAACGGCGTGTACTGGCTCGCGCCCGAGTCGTAGTACACCACTGAATGTCCATCGGTGCCCAGAACCCACAGCAGACCAAAGATCGACAGAATCGATCCCACATTCTCCGGGAAAACCTGCACCTGCTGAACGCCCAACGGATCCCACGTCGTGAAATCTTCCAGGTTCGATACCTGGAACTTATTCGACTGCGCCAGAAGCGCGACACCATACCCTGCGCAGAAAACCACCTTCGCCGCAAACCCCTGCAAGCCGCCCACCGGGCCGATGAGCGTGTTCGCTGCATACGCTGCGCTCGCGGCCAGGAAGAAGACGTAAACCCTCCCCGCCGAGCACACGGCCAACTGATTCGCAGCGGTCCCGTTCGTGCACATCGAGACAGGCAGAAAATCGCTTCCGACATTCCCGCGCGCGGTCACGTTCCCCGCGCCATCGATCTCGTACAGCACCGAGCCGCCCACGGCAAACATGCGCCCATTGATCGCCAGCTCGCCGCGCACTGGGCCAGTCGGGAGCGCGCAGTGCAGCTTGAGGCCGGGCGTGGGATAGAGCGCCAGCGGGCCTTTTCCCTGTCCGCTCTCGACAGACTCGGGATACCAGTTCACCGTGCGCTCGCAGTCGACGTTGCTCGACTGCGACGTGTAACTGGGTCCAACAAATGCGAATCGCGCCATTAGAAAGGCACCCCGAACATATCGGCCTTGTAGTTGTAGCCCGCGTCCGTCGCCATCAGGTCAGACTTCATGCTCAGCTTGGGCGCGTTCATCGTCTTCAGGCGGCTGAGAGTATCCGACGCGATCGCGCTCACCGTGGGCGAAAGCGGCGCCGCGAACTCAGCCGACAACCGCACCGCCAGGTTGAAGCGCAGCGCCTCGGCGTAGCCGGGCGGCAAATTGATCGCCGATTGCAGCGTCCACGTCGTCGCCAGGGCGCCCCAACTGTAGATCCTCACGCTGTTGGCTTGCGTCGGGATCGGCCAGAAGTTCAGCGTGCGCTGCGGAAAGCCTTGGTCGTCGTAGCACACCTGCGGGAACGAAGAATCGACCTGCTTGAGCGGCATCTCCCGCTGCCAGTCCTCCGCCGTGTACATGGTGATCGGCACTTCAATCGGCGTCGCCGGGTTCGTCAGCAGAATGGAACTCATGCCGACAATGCGCGCCGGGCGGTTTGTATTGAAGTCGCCTCCAGGCCCAAGCTTGTATGCCTGCTGCCCGAGCACAAAAGGATAATCCGCGTACTGAATACTGAAGATCGTCAGCCGGTCCGCGTTCCAGGCGTCCATCATCTGTTTCAAGACCATCAGGCTGTCGTTGGCTTCGTCCGCACTCGCCGTCTCCCCCGACGCCAACACCCCGATCAGCCGCAGCGCGCTCGTGATGAGCTGCAGCGCCGTCTGCCAGATCGAGTCGTCGCCGGCCGAAGGTGAACCGCTCCCTTGAAACGGAGAGACGCTTAGCGACCCATCCGTCGCGTTCACGCTCAGCGTGTATTCATTGCCGTTCTGGTCTGTAAGGATGAGCGCCATGGGCTATCGTCCCTGCTTGTGCTGTTTCATTGGTTGCGCCTGCTGAGTTGCGGGCGCTGTAGGCGTCGACAGCTGCCGAGCAGCCCGCTCATTGAGCAGCGCAAGCTGATACGCAACCTCGCGCAGCCAGCCGTTGGTGCTTCTGTCGATATCCAGATGCTGTTTGATTTCGTCGCTCGTCATCGTTTCACCAAGCGGGCGCCGGCGCTTGTGGCGCCGGCCCCCTGGCAATCTTGCTGGTTGGTTGTAGGTTGTCTACTGGGCGATGACGCGGCACGCGAGCTGCGGCCGCAGCGTCTTGTAGCCGTACAGCACGTCGATTCTGCACGGAACCGTGTCGTTGGTGATGTTGTACTGGCGAGCGATGCGCATCGAGATCCCGTCCATCACCTGCCGTGCGCCCCATGCGCCGAACTTCGACACGTCGATCAGATCGGCCGTGACGAAGGCGAACGCCTCGGGGTGGAAAAGCACGCTTTGCGAGTAGAGATTCGATGCACCACCTCCCAGCTTCGAGACCGGTGCACTGGCAGCCGGTGATCCGCTCACATTCTGCGCGGCTCCCGTGGTCACAATGGCCGGCGAGACCGGCAGCGTGAGTGCACCGCCCGTGACGGCGCCAGTGATGACAAACGGCTGCAGGTAGTTCAACGCGGCCTTTGTCTCCGGATGAACCGCATACACGCCGGCGAAGGTGATAATGTCGCCCTTGTTGAATGTGGTCGTACCGGTGGACACGGTCACATTGCTGCCCGTCTGGTTCGCGCCGTTCACGATATAGCCCGTCACGGCTGCCGAGGTGCCCGACTGGAACGCGGGAATCACGGTGTTTTCGTAGCAGTTCATGTTGTTGACCTTGCCGATCTTGCCGGTAAGGTACGGCTTGGCAACGCCCTCCTGCGGGTTGAACAAGCCCTTGATGGCATCGAGGTAGCTCGGCACGTGCTGCGAGCAGATCACGCCCACGCGCTCGCCATCGTCCGGCGCCAGTGCAAGGTTCAGGTACTTGCGTGCCAGCGCGATGTCTTTGTAGACGATCGGGTTGGCATTGTCGTCCTGGCAGTTGTAAACATCGAGGACCATGTTCAGTGCGTCCGCTTCGATGTTGGTGGCGAGCACCGAGATAGCGGGCTTCAGATACCGCTCGCTGAACTCGTCGATCGTCAGGGTGAGGTCCGTCGAGGCAAAGACAAAGTCGACGCCCTTCTGCGTCGATACCGTCAGCACCTGGCTCGATTCCACAACGTCCTGCGTGGTCAGTGCAGCCCCAGTGCGAATGGTGTACTGGTTCGGCATACGAATCGTCAACGAGGGACCGATCTTGCCCGAGGGCGATGCCCCGGCGTTGGCGAACTGGTTGTCGTACTGCTTGTTGCAGTTGGAGATGAAATTCAACTGCGCGTGCAGGATGCGCAAGGCTTCCCGCGTGATAATCGTCGGTGAAAGAAGGCTATTTGCCACTTCGTCCTACTCCTCTGAGCTAACGACTACCGCGCCGGCTGAGATCCTGGGTGCGCTTGCGCGCCCATTCCTCAGGCGACAGGCTTTCGTCGCTCACATCAAAAGCCCGCGAACTTCCCCCACCGACAGGCGAGGGCGGTTTCGGGGCTTGGGTTAGGCGTTTTTCAGGAGCCTCTCCGCGTTCGTTGTCTTCGCTTCCGTTCCCGGCGAATTCCTCTCGGATCGCACGCTCGTAATCAAAGACCTTCGCAATCGCCGCTCTGGGATTTTGCCGCGCCAGCGCAATGAAACTTTCCAGCTCCTCCGGATCGCTGCCCACCACATAGCAAAGGTCAAGAAACAGGTCCGATTCCCCAAAGACGGCCTTCACCGCCGCAGGGATCTCGGCCTTGTTGATGGCGTTGCCCGTGGGCAGAATGACGGCATCCGCGTCCTCATAGCGTGCGCGGGCCTCATCTACCTTCACCTTCAGAGCTTTCAGCGCCTCCTGCTCAGCCGCCTCGCGCCTGTAACGCGCGAGCTGCTGCTCACCCTTCCAGTCGGCCAGATCCTCGACAAATGCGTCGTAGTTCGCGTATTTCGGTTTTCCGTCGGGGGTCTTGTCGTCGACCGTTGGCTTGGGCCGCGTCTCAAGGGATGCGGGTTGCGCTTCCGCGTGCGCTGCGGGTAACGACTCGCTGCGCGCCGGATTGACATGCTGCGCCTCTTCCAGTCTGCGCGCCAACTCTTTCTTTTCGGCGAGCAACTGCTTGATGCGCTTTTGCGCGCCAGAACCTTTCGGCGATGGCTCCTGTGCTTCCTCTTCCGCTTCCGAGGCGGATGCGCTTTCGGATTCCGTCGGCTCTTCCAACGCGTCAGCGGCTGCCGATTCCGCATCTTCGGCTGATTGTGGTGTGACCCTGAACCGTTCTGGAACTTCGCCGCTCTCGCGGTAATTGTTGAACTCGGAAAAACTGACCTGCTCCCCGTTGAATACGTCCGCTACTTCAGCCGCTGACGATGCGGCGTTCTTCTCGTCTGCCATTGGTCTCTCCAATGATGGGATATGGCCGGATACGCGCCGGTCACGCGAACTTGTTACTGCTGACCTCGTGGAGCAACAGTGGGATCCGGAAACGTAGCCACAGGCCCAGACATCGGCTGGCTGGGAGGAACTCCGCTCGGAGCACCTTGGCTCGGCTGCCCCTGACTCTGCGCGCCCTGACTCTGCGCACCTTGGTTAGCCATTGCCAACTGCAGCGCCTCAGCCTTCATCGCCCTCTCGTGCGCTTGCCCGTGGAACTGCTTCCAGAGATCCTCTACAAACTCCATGCGCTCCGAGTTCGTCTGCGCCTTCGTGTTCACCTCTGCGATGGCCAACTGCGTTTCGAGCCGCTTGTCCTCGATCTGCAGATCGGCCTGGAGTTGCGCCTGAATCTGCTGCATTTTCCCTTGATACTCCAACACCTTCGCGTGCCGCTCCATGGTGAGCTGCGCCAGTTGCCCCTGCATCGCGCTCATCTGTTGCTGCGCCTGCGCCACGGCCGCCTGGGCCTGCGGCGGAAGCGGATTCTGCGCGTCATTCTGCAGCGCGGGCGGCAGCATCTTGTGGAAGCGCTCCGCAAGCTGGTCCGCTCCCGCCAGGTCGGAATTGGCAAAGAACACATCCCCGATCACATTCATGAGGCCCGGCTGCGTCGCCAGAACCTGCTGAATAGTGTCGAAGGTCTCCATGCGCTTCGAGTTGAAAGCCTTCCCCATCGTGACGACGAGCGAGTATTTCCCCTCCGTCATCTTGTGGTGATGCATCTTTCCCGCGTCGTCGAAATACGCCTTGTTGATCTGCACCACCTTCGGCTTCTCGTCCACTCCAAGGATCTGGATCTCGCGCTCGGTGTCGTAGATCTTCGGAATCAACTCCGCGATCACGTCGCCAGCCTGCTTGAAGCTGCGCTCCAGGTTGTCCATGAAGTGCATCGTCGACATGTTCGTCTGTTGCTGCCGCCGCAGAATCGCCTGGCCGCTCACTTCGCTCGGCGAACTGCCCAGCGACGCGTCGAAGATGCCCGTCGTGGCCTTCATGTCATCCACTTCCTGCAGCACAAATGCAGAAAGCGCCTGAATCGGCGGCTCGAAGGTCTGCCTCTGCGGAGCCTCCGCAGGCCTGCCGCTCGAATCCACATTCCTGTACGTCAGGAACGGCCGCGGCGACGTGTTCAGCGTACTCCATTCCTTCTCATAGCCAGCAATCTGCCCCTCGGCCACCATGAAGGGCGAAATCGGCGAGCTGGCCAGCGTCTCAGCAATGCGCGATTTCGAGTAATTGATAAGCTGCTGTGCCGATTTCTGCGGCCGCACAATGGAAGCCAGCCTGGGCTTTCCCTCCAGAATCATCTGCTTGCCAAGCACCGCAATAATCGGGATGCTCGAACCAGGCCATACAGTTTCTGTCTCAGGCAGCACTTCGAGACCGTTCGTCTTGCAGAACCGCACCACATGCGTCGGCCGGCGCTTGCCCTTTTCCTTCTTTTCTTCCACCGTCCAGTATTCGGCGATGCGCACCGCGTCGTCCCCAACCCATCCGCCGCGCCGCGCAGCATCGTCAAAGCCCAGCGACACCATCTCCGACTCCGGATAGAGCTGCTTGTACTCCTCCTTGGGCACATCCTCCACGACAAACGCGAACATCGGCTTGCGGTGAAAGCACACCGGAACCAGAACACCATAAACGCACAGCGGATCGAGCACAGGAACGATTTTGAGTTCCAGATCGTCGCTCTCGTCATCCACGTAGTCCGTGAGAAAACGGTAGTAGCCGAACGAGCCGCCCGCGCTGTACTCAATCGCCGTCTCATAGGCAACCTGCGCCTCGGAGTCGTACTGGATGTACCGCGCCAGACCCTCATAGATCTCTGCCGTATCCTTATCAGCGTCCAGCCGCGGAGCGAATTTGATCTGCGGCTTGTTCTGCCGCGCCTCGTTGCTCACCTGCTGCACAAACGTATGGCAGCGCGGGAACGCCATCGCCGGCCTGCCCGCCTGCTCACGCTGCATCTTGAGCTGAGGATCCCACTGATCGTCGCCGTCTGGCGAAGCGAATTTCAGATCGGAGACGAACTTCGCCCGCAGCTCCTTCTCATCCTCGGCAGCGGCGGCAAACCGCTTGCGCGCCAACGCCAGGAACTCGTCTGGCCGCGCGGGCGACAGCTCGTTATGGTCTTCCATACCCTGACCTTTCCTGCGCTGCGCTGGTGCGCGGCGAGGGTTGACGCATGGGGCGGTTGATTCCCGTGACAGGCAGCGGGACGGTAGCCTTCGGCATTCGCATGACAAGCGCCTGAATCTTCGGAGCCGTCCACGCCATCACTCACCGTCCTTGTCCGCGTCGTCGTCATCGTCGCCGTCGGCGCTCTCGGGAATCTGCAGGTGGTTGGCCACATGCGCCAGCATGTGGTGTCCCTCCTTGGGGCCGAAATGATCCCGCTGATCTTCCTGCCACGCCAGCGGATGCTTGTCGACCTTCGGCCGCTTGAACTCGATAGCGACTTCATGGCCGCCGTTCTCGCCCGGCGTGATGCGGATATGTGCTACTTCGCGTTTCGCCATTCTTTCCTCCGTTCGCATGGATTTGTTGCGCGCTCTCAGGAATGAAGCCGCGCGGCCAGAATTGCTGCTTCCGCGCGGCCACTGCACTACTCTCCGAGAACTCGATTCGCCTTCGCGCGGATCCGCGCTGCCATCGACGGGCTCAACTTGCCCTTGGCCACCATCTGCGTGGCCCTGGCCTTTGCGTTTTTGGCGTGCGCCTTGTCCGGCATCGGGTACTTGCGCGATCCCGGCATCCCGAAGTCGGATTTAGGCAGATCGTTGCGTGTTGACGTTTTGAGGATTGCCATTCAGCACTCCTTTCCTGGCGTTCGCAATGGCCATATCGACCACCAATCGGGCCACCCGCGGCGCCATGGTTTTCTCAGCCTCGGCCAGCATCGCTTGCCGCGCCTGCTTCCTCTGCTTCTTGTTCAGACTGCCCCAGAACAACTTAAAATCGTTCAACCCAGCCTCCCCACGAACACATGATTCGTATTCGTGTACCGATCCGACGAGAGGAACATCATCTGCGCCTGCGGGCTCCCCGCTGGCACCGAGTAGTAGATCGCCGCGCATCCGCACTCTCTCGCGTACTCCTCCGCCGCCGCCATCAGCAGCTCAAAGGTTCGGCTGCGCCCCGCTTCGTGCTTCACCGCCAGGCGATCGACAACCGCGGCTCTTACGCCGTGTGGCGGGAGCCGTTCCCTCACCACAACGGCCAAACCCATCAACTCGTCACCGGCGCGAGCCGCAAAGCACTGCGCCGTGCCGCTGCCCTCCATGGCCTCGTAGACGGCGACAACGTCAGCCATTGACCCCGACAGCGCGCCTCCACACTTGCTCGCGTCCTGGGCAAAAAGAACCGCGCTGCTCGGATCGTTGAGGATCTCCGCTGCGCGGCTTCGCCAAACACGAACTTCGCTCATTGCCCATCCCCGTCAAACCACCCCAGGGCGTAGGCCATCCCGACCACCCCGAGACATGCAAAGAACAGCCACTTCAGCAGGTCGACAATCATCCCCACCGCGCGATCGCTCATCGATTCCCTCTACGCCATCCAGCCGTCGGGCCCCATGTAGGCAAGCTCGCCAGCCGGTTTGGGTGGCCGTCCCGGCTCGCGGATCACCGCTCCAAACATCCTGAAGCCGTCCGCGGGATGCGACGCCCAATCATGCAATGGCGTGCTCTTGAACGTTCCCAGCTTGTCGTCGAACTCGTAGCGATAGTGCTTCAGCGCCTGGATGCCTTCCGCGCATTTTTCCGCATCGAACCAGCACCGATTGAAGATCGCCCGCGCCGCAGCGATACCATCCGCCACACTCAGACTCGGCGCGATCTGCACCTTGTAGCCGCCGGCTTCCACGAGCTGCTGCACGCTCCGTCCACCGGCCGCCAGCGTCTTCGCGCGCGCATCGTGCGGCAAATAGGCCGTTCCATACCGATAGGGCCTTTTCCCCAACTCCTTCAGGTAATAGCCCAAGTCCTTCAGGGAGTCAGAAACAAAATCGATGAGCCTGAACTCAAACCCGATACTTTGCGCAAACCAGATCGACGTGTTATCCCCAAACCCCAGATCCCAGAACGTGTCCACTGGCCGCGAGGCATCGTAGGGCACCCGCGTAATGCGGTGCTCCTTCTCCGCTGCCACGAGCTGCTCTTTGTAGATCGCGCCGTTCACCGCGCTCCTGCACACACCCTCATACACGTGCTCGAACTCCATCGGGTCGGTAGCTTTCAAGTGCTCAATATCCGCCTTGATCTCTCCCGATAGATACGGATTATCGCGGTAGCTCGTCTTTTTCACCACCGCGTTCTGCGGGGGATGCAACACCCACCGCTGGTACGTCTCGTCCGTCTCCAGCTCGGGATTGAAGCTCACCCAGATCTCCGACCCCGGTTTGCGGATCGTCGGAATCACCGTCACCCAGCTTCTCTTGCTGATGTTCTGTGCTTCCTCCAGCCAAAGTACGTCCACGCTCTCCAGCGACTTGATGTTGTGCACGCTGCGATCGCGCAGCCCGTGATACGAGAACGTCGTCCCGTTGCGCCCTCTGATCGAGTTCCGCAACGGGAAGTAAAAATCCTTCATGCCCAGCGCCACAATCTGATCGCACAGCAGTTGATGCACGCTCTCATCAATCGAGCGCATCGTCTCGCGCCCACACGCGATCCTCAGCCGTTTGGCATACCCCAGCGTCAGCAGCGCCCGTGCGCAACTCCAACTCTTGATCCCCGCGCGGCCGCCCCACAGCACCTTGAATCGCGCCGGCTCAAACAGCATCCCGGCTGGTTCTGGAATCTCAACGTTCATTCCGGCCGCACGAGTGTCACAGTGATATTCGTGTGCGGCATCAACCCTTCCTCGCCGCTCTCCAGCGACGCGCTGAACTCCCGTTGGTTCGCCAGCAATCCCTGCCGCTTGTACAACAGCTCAATCGCGCGAATCTTGTCCGCCATCTTCACGCGCTGGATGCGTCTGTCCCCGCGCGTCTCATCCTCCACGCCGGCAATCGCGCGCCGCGTATCCTCGTCGAGCAACCGGACCGGAATCTGCTTCCCATCCTCGCCATAAAGGCGCCCTGCGTCCGCGTGCGCAATCCTCATCAGCTCGCGGTCCAGCTCTTCGGCGGCAAACTCCAGCTTCGCCGTGCGCTGCGCCTGGCGCTGTGCGATCACCGCGGCGATCTTGCGGCTCTTCAACAGCCGCGCACCCGTCACGTGGGCGCTCGCCGGCGCGAATCCCGCGGCCATCGCTGCCCGCGTCGCGTTACGGTCGACCAGATACTCCGCGATGAAGATTGCCTGTTTCGGCGTCATTGTCCCCACTCGAAGGCCTTCTGCGCCTCGCGTACCGCTTCCTGCTCTTCGCGGCGCTCGGCCCTCCCTTCGGCACGCGGCGGCTTCATCCCTCCATCGCTCCTCGGGATCGATTGCAACAGCATTCGCCGGATCGCTTCTTCCACCCAGCCCGCATCGTGTTCCCACTCCTCAGCCAGGTCCGCGATCGCTGCACCGGCCGCGAACTGCATCGCCACGACTTCCCGCGCGGCGTCATCCTCGCATTCGTCCGCGACGGTCATCCGATTCAGGCCGCGACAGGCGCGATCGGACCCAGCGTCGTCGGGTCGACCTTCTTCTCCGCCGCCTGGTAGGCAGTCAACCCAGCCGTCACCGCCCTGTCGAACGCATTCACGAGCCCCAGCGCCGCGGGCGAAATGCCCGTCTCGGCTTGCAGCACCGATACCGCTGCCGAGATCCCCGTCAGTATGGTGATGGCGTTCACATCGAGCTGCCCCGTCTGCGCATTCGAGATCGCCGTGCCAAACTGTCCCACTGCATTCTCGATCGCCGTCACCAACGCCCCGTAGTTCGCTGGGATTGCGCCGCCAGCCTGCAGCGCCGCCGTCACAATCGGGCCAATGGCCGCGATCAGTTGGAAAATTGCCAGCGGTGTCATTTCGCCTCCGTTGCGGCCGTCTGCACCGCCGTGATCTCGGTTTGCAGCTTGCTGATGGCCGTGCTCACCGGCGCAGTCGCCGGACTCTGCCCAGCTACGGCAGCCGCGTGATACACCTGATACGCCGCCTCTGCCGTGTTGTAGGCCAGAATCGCGCCGTTCAACGCCGTGTTGATCGCCGGCACATTCGACGCTTTCAGGCTGTTCAGCGTCGCCTGACTCGCGGCCAGAACCGCGTAGCTCTGCTCGTCGAACTGATTCACCGCTCCCGGGGCCAGCGCGCCAGGCGTCACCGTCGCCGGTCGGCATCCAGCCGCCACGCTCAGGACTGTCGCCAGATTCAAAATGCTCCATCGCTTCATCGCCGATTACTCCTTCGTAGGGTTTCCATCCTGTGCCCTACGCACAGGGATCGCCGTCTGCAACGCATCCCTCATCCACGTCCACCATGCGCGCAGCGTGGCCGGCGGATTCTCCGGCATGTTGTGCACAAACGCCACAAAGAGCACCGCCAACGCAGCTCTGCCGCCGTCGCGTGCCGCGCCATCAGGTGCATCAACTCGCCCATCGCTTATCCCTGAACATCATGGCTTCTTTGAGCCGCCGGTCCTTCAATCCCGCGTCCTCAACCTCTACGCCATCGACCACCGTATGGCACCAGCGCGGCAGTTGCGCCGGTACATTCTCCCAGCCGTGCGAGAGCAGCATTTCAAGCGCGCCAGGCTGCCCCTTCACGTTGTAGGCAAAGCTGCACAACGCGTCGAACTGCTGCTGCGTGCAGTCAGCCGGAACCCGTTGCCGCACCATCTCCTCAAACGGCGCCAGATCCGCCAGCAGCATGGCATATGCCTGTGCCCGCGTGATGCCATCTGGAAACGACCCCGGCGCCACGTGGCTCCCGTAGCCGATCGCCGTGCCGCCATGGTCGGGATACGCCTGCGCCGAAAATCCCTCGCAAGCCTCGATAAATCGGATGCCCTCATGCGAGATGCTCAGCCGCTTGCTCATTCCTGCCACCCCTCCAAGCCATCACTCACTCCCGCGGGATTCCCAGACGCCCCTCAACGTGCGCGATCCTGCCCTCGTGGTTCGTGTGCCCGTCGCGGAGAATCTTCATATCGGTGTTGATCTCGCGCACCCACCCAACGAGATCCTTCAACTGCTGCTTCATCATTGCCCCCATCGCGATGGCGGCAACGAACTCCACGAAAACACTCAGCCAGAACTGCTCTGATAGGCTCATCCGTTCCTCGTGCTGCCAACATTCGTCGCCCGCGGATATACGCGGATTGCCTTGTCGCCCCAGATTGGCGCGCCTTTTTCATCGTGCCCGATCACGTTCGCGCAGAAGGGCCATCGGCGCACCTTCTCAATCGCGCGCTCGATCGCGTCCTCGGGCGCCAGAATCTTCTCCTCGTCGAAGCGCCCATGCCGCTTCAGCCGCTTCCACTCAGGCATCCCCAGCGTGCGCGACTTGCCGTAAAGCCCCACATACCGTCGCAGCTCGGCATTCGTGATCGTCACGGCGAGCAAGCGCTCAATCTGCCATTGCGCCAGCCCCAGACGATCCACCGCCCGCATTGGCTGTACCCCGAACAGCTCGCCACTCTCGCACCAAATCTCGCGCCACTTGCGCAGCGCAATCTGTTCCAGAGCGTATGCCGCGCTCACCTGGCGCACCACGTGCCAGCCCAACGCAGTATTGGTTGAAAGTAAATTGACCGTGACCCCGTGCAGGCGACGGCGTTCCGATTGCGATCTCGGCATTCGCGTTGTTTGAGTGAGTGGAGGAGGCCCGCAGCCTTAGCATTTCTAATGCTGCGGTCGATTTCCGCTGCGCCCGTCTGACTGCTGTCAGTCCGGGATGGAGGCGCAGCTCAACTTACCTTTACTTCGGCTCGCATATCGGGCGTGCTCGCCAGGCCTGCTGGCGCCGGGTTCGGACTCTGAAACAGCATTTCCGTTCCGCTGATAACCATAGCACCCTTTTTCCCCTTCAAACCGATAATCGAAAAAAATGAACCAACCATGGTGAAAATAATTCAAAATCTTTGCATTTTCCCCTTGACAACTAGGGCAGGATGCCCTATATTAGAAACATGGAAGGGCGCAGCCAGGCCCACCACGAAAAGGAAGGTCAAATGGCCACCGACTCCAGCTGGAAAACCTACTTTGCAACTCACCCTGAATTTGCAGCGCTTGCGCCTCGCTATTGGTCGCCGCGCAGCACTGGCAACCATGAGATCATGCGCTACTACTTCAATCTTCCCTCCGGCGACTGCTTCATCGAACGGCGGTCCACAATAGAAGCTCGCGGCGGGGACGCGTATTATGACGCGCACCGCATCGCTAAAGGCGACTTCTACGAGACGACCTCCGATGTGTGCTCGTGGGGCGGCAGCGAAGCCGCCATATCTGAGATCAAGGGCATGATCGGCGAAGTGTCTGAGCAGTCGCTCGGCGGTCCCGATGCCGAGCGCTGGCAGCGTGTTGTCGCTTTGGATTGTCTGCCCAAAAAGAGCCGTCGCCGGTGCCGTTGAAATGAGTGTCCCGATGAATCTATCTGAGTTCCGCGCTATCTGCATTGCACGTTTCGGATCGGCCTGGCAAACCAAGCTCGCCCACCACCTGGGAGTGAATCCGCGCACTGTTCGCCGTTGGGCAGCCGGCGAGGTCGAAGTTCCCCCCGCTGTTCGGGCCGCTATGGGCGCACTTCCCCGCATCGCGCGCGGATATTTAGACGAATGGCTCCTGGCTGCCGATCACGAGGAGAAGCGCGAGTATCTGATCCATCTGTGGGTGCCGCGCTTCGTCGCCCGGATCGGGGAAGCTAAGGCCTGCGACGGTCTAACATTCTCGCTCCGCGACGACGGCGAAGAGATTTTCGCATTCACGTGGATCGACCCTCCGCCTCACGAAGATGCCCTGCGCGAACTTTTGCGCGGCGCTCAAGCCGCGCTCGACCTCTACTCGTCTTAGGGTCGGGCGCGTCTCTCGCCAGATGCGGCAAGCTGCTCAGCGCCCGCGAACGCCGCAAAGCGTGCTCTCAGTGCGGCGCTCGACAGCCTCGCTAGCTCCTGCGCCGTTGGCAGCAGCGATCAGGCCCTCAAGCGCAACTCCCAGCGCCTCGGCAATCCTCCAGAGAGCGTAAATCGAAATATTCAGCCCACTCTCGACCCGGTAGATCGTATTCCGGTGCAACCCAGCGCGTTCCGCCAGCACCAGCACAGTCCACCCTCGGCGCCGCCGCAGCCGCATCACCGCGTAGCCAATCCTGCGATAGAGCGCGACATCGCGGCGCATCGCCATCAGCGCGCCCTCCCCGCTAGCTCCACCATGCGATCCACCGACACAGCTCTGCGCCTCCTCGCAGGTCGCCCCTCGCGCCGCCGCGCCCGGATCTGCGCCGTGCTCGGCTCGTCGATGCCATCATGCATCTTGCGGGAGGTTTCCTTGCTCATCCCCACAAACAGCGCCAGCGCCTCCGCACTCATCGCCGCAATGCGATCGAGGCCAATATTCAGCACCGCGCGCTTGCTGATCCAAAGCTTCTGCGCCAAAATCGCCGCATCGCCCAACTTCGGTCCCGTTTTCTTCATCGACTCCCCACACTTACCTGCGCTTGCCTGCGCAGCAGGTCATAATCCCAGTACCATCCGTTCCGATCCTCCCAATAGCCCGCGCCGAAGAAATTCGCCGGCTTCAGCTTCCTCGGCAGTTCAGGCCCTGCTCGCTGCTGCGCCCTCCATGCCTCGACCATCCGCGGCGCGGCAATCCATGGCGCATTGCCGCATTTCTCCTGCATCTCAAGCACATCTTCAATCACCGCGCCGATCCCGCTCCTGCGCCCGTTCTCGCGGAAACAGCAGCCGCGCATCACGTGCTCTCTCGCCGCACCCCTGTCCGGGATTTCCGTTTTCAGCTTCTCGATCCGCTCTCTCTCGGCTTGCTCTTCGGCGGCTTTTTTCTGAGCCTTCTCTGCCCGCTCGGCGTTCTGGTCCCGGTAGATCTGCTCCCACTCAGCGCGGTGCCTCGGACTGTCCGCCAGTCGCTCCAGGTGAGCGATCTGGCCGGGATCGAGTGCGGAAGCATCAGGCGCGGTAGTGTCCCCCTCGCTGGCGAGGGGGTTAGGGGGTGTGGTTAGTCTTGCTTTTTTGCTTTCTTCTAATAAATTGATATCTGTACGTCCAGAGCGACAGATCTGTACGTCTGGAGCGACAGATCTGTCGCACTTTTGAGTAGTCACAGCAAAAAGAGGGCGCTCCAAACTGTCGCTCAGAGCGACAGTTTCCACCAACTTCAGCCCGCTGGCTTTCCGTGCCAGCTTCGTCCGCAGCTCCTTCACTTCATGCATCAGTTGCGCCACTCGCGCGGCCGGTAGCCGGAAGCTGCCGATCTCACGGTCGTACATGCCACCCTCGCGCGTCACCAGGTCTTTCACATCCGCCAGGGCGTAGCACGCGCTGCTCTTTGTCTCGCGCACGGCCCGAAGGAGCCCCACCTGCTCCAACACCCGCAAGCAGCGCCACACCGTATCCACGCTCTTGCCGCACCACTCGGCCATTTCGCGTAGGCTCACGCGGGTGTCGCCGTCGCGCCGCTTCGGCGACACAATCCAGGCCCCGTGCGCATTCCGCGCAATGCGGCAGTACACCCAGATCGCGTCCGCGCCAACAATTGCCTGGTAACAATCCGCAACTTCGTTATCCACCCAGAAATGGCACGGCTTGCGTTCGTTGCGCAGCCCTGTCACTTTGGCTTCCTCTTCGCGCACAGTCTTTCCCCTCGCGCCGCTTCGACAAATCTGCGGCGTCTCAGCTTCATCAATTTGCTTCTCTAAGTACCCACTCGGCGCAACCCCGGCGCAGTATCGCCGCGTCTTTCACCAACCGCACGCTCATCTGTCAGCGACCGTTCCTTTCGATCCATTCGCGATCGCACTCCACCGATCCACAGCACGGCCCGCAACGCTCCAGTTCGCGCTCCAGGCGCACCAAATGCAGCAACGCCTCAAACCCCCCAGGGATGCGCCGCAGCTTCGCCGACGCGGACCGCAGATCGCGCTCCACCGTGGCGACCGATATCCCCAAACGCTCCGCTATCGCCCGGTTGGTCATGCCGCTCCATTCAGCGCGGCCAATCTCACCGGCTCGCCCGCGAGGTCGTACTGCGAGAACGCTGCGGCTCCCACATCCAACGGCATAAGCACACCGACGAGGATTCCACGGCGCCAAAGCGACAAACTCGATTGGATCGCATTTCCCACGCTTCCCTCGATATACGCCGCTGGCACACGCAGCTCGTCGGGGCGCACGGCCCGCAACGCGAAGGCGAGCTTATAGGCATCGAGCACCATTACGCGCTTCTGCGTATCACGCACGAACGCGACCCCCTCCCAGCCGTCACACGTTGTGCCAATAATGTGCGCTGGGATCTCCTCGCGCTCCAGAAGGCGCCAGAGATTTTCGAGACTGTTTGCGCTCACGTACTTCCTGGCACGCAGATCCTCGTTCTGGGAGACGACCATCGCGGGGTCGATCGCGCTCGCCAGGAGCATCATGTATCCATCCATTACAAACAGCGGCGACGTGCTCATATCGCCATTGAAGCCACGGTCATATTCGTTCCCATACTCGTCGACCTCTACGATGCAAGGAGCCTCCGGCAACGTGCGCCGCAGCGGCAGCAACGCTTTGC
>JAEHJW020003844.1_pt1 | contig 22897 bp, 18 predicted proteins | sample 9271431 | NCBI WGS metagenome assembly JAEHJW02 | reverse complement strand
AAACAACTCAATGAGTCGACTATACGCTATCAGGACACCACGTCCAACTTTCACACCACGCCAATGGTCTTGCGTATAGTCGACTCGCCCACATTGAGTGATTAACAATGAAAATTTCAATTAACCCTTACATCATAGGAAAGCCAATTGACGTAGATTGGGCCTTCGTATCTAACAAGTGGATTAATCTCGATTGTTCTTATGAAGAAGCCTTCCATTATATAACAGTCGATGGTGCTGCAACTTCAGCTGAATTAAAAGATTGCACTAGAAAAGACTCTAATTTTGTATCTAGAACATTGTTCATGATTGATATTGACAAGGGTATGTCAATTCCAGAATTATTCGACAACAACTTCTATAATGAGTATGGTGCAGGCTTTTATGCAACTCCTTCTTATACTGATGAAAACCCTAGATTTCGCATCCTTTTTAGGTGTCAAACGCCCATTATTGATGCGATTCGTGCACGAAAATTGATAAGAGGGTTATTACAAGTATATGAGCAAGCCGACGTCAGTTGCAAGGATTCAACTAGGTTATTTTATGGTAATCCAAATTGCGAGCTCAAAGAGATAAGAGATTCTCTTCTAACTGACTCTATTGTAGATGAGATAACTACAATGATCGATCTGTTTGATGAAGCCTCATCCGCAAAAGAACACGTTGAGTATCCTCCTTCAACCGACATTGAAAAAGATGTAATAACTAAGATACTAAAATCATGTTTCGTTGGGGATTGGGGAACGTGGAGAAACATTGGATGGGCTATGAAAACTTCTGGATTTTCATTTGATCAGTTTGCGGATGTTACCCAAGGTATGATGAAATCAAAGACTAGAGAAATGGCCAAGAAAGTTTGGGCTGATGGAGATCCAGGTTTAATTACTATGGGTTCAATTGTCAAGTTTTTAAACGACCATAAACCGGATTGGCGCATACATGCAAAGGTTTATAAACAGCATTTCGAAGAAGAAAAACGAATCAAAGAGTTAAAGGAACTTTTGTCACGTACAAGGAAGCTTCGACTTGCTTTGGATGATGAGTCGTAGTATAAGTATACTGCGCGATAGCTATGAAAGCATTGACCTAGTTCAGTGCTTTGAATTTTACCCACAAAGGAGATTACAATGGGAAGACCAAGCAACAAATTAAAAATAGTATCTGATCTAGAAAAAGAACTTCTAGATCTAATATTAGAGCTTGAAGCTCAAGAAAAACAATTAACTACTTTTCAGTCTGATCTTAACGAACTAAAGAAAACTGATCCAAAATTAAAGGAATTAAAAGCAATCATACTGAAGGGAAAAATTAAAAATGCGACCATGAATATTCATGAGATTAAATTATTGAATAATGAAATCAAAGAAAAAATCAAGCACGCAGAAGCAGAGACGTCGGAAAAACAAAACGAAAGAATTCAATTTGTAGATTTAACATCAACAAACAGGCCCAAAAGTACGATAGATAATGCCAAGAAAATTTACGAGAAATATGGTATTACAGCCAAATATAACCAAATGACCAGGAGATCAAATTTAGATATTGCAGGGTCTACTTATATTTCAGATATTAAAAATGAACATATTCATGCAGAAATTGTAAATTATTATACTCTGCATGAGGTTCCCCTTGGAAATTTAGAGTCTCATTTAAACGCTATTTCTTTTATGAATGCGTTTCATCCAGTAAGAGATTGGATAAATTCTATTGTTTGGGATGGAAAAAGTCGGCTTAATGATTATTACGACACTCTTATATTAAATCAAGAGAGTCATGGTTCACCCGAGTATATTGAGTTAACATATACACTTATGCGTAAATGGGCAATTTCAGCGATAGCAGCTTTATATAATGAAAATCCCTATATAGAAGGCATGTTGTGCTTTCAAGGAAAACAAGGACTAGGAAAGTCTAGATGGATTCATGAGATGATGCCAAGTATAGGGCATGACTGGATTGCCGACGGAGTTATTTTAAATACGAAAGATAAAGACAGTATATTAAAAGCCATTTCATTTTGGATTGCAGAGCTAAGTGAATTAGATGCTACCTTTAAGAAAGATAATTTATCAGCATTAAAGTCGTTTTTAACCACTAAAGCCGATGATATTAGAAAGCCCTATGGTAAGGAATCTATGCTCATGAAAAGAAGGACTGTATTTGTAGCCAGCATTAATGACCACCAATTTTTACAAGATGATCAAAATAGGCGTTTCTGGACTGTTGCAGTTGATGATATAAAAATTCCTAAATTTGATATTGCTCAATTTTGGGCTGAAATCAAATATTTGTATGATACATATCAACAGACTAATCCTAATACTGCATGGATACTCACGAAAGACGAAATACAGTTGTTATATCAAATGCAATCACCACACAAGTCATTAGATCCAACTATTCAGATATTAGAAAGTCGAGTCTTGCCAGCCAAGTCAATTAAAAACGGCGAATGGGTAAACTGCACAGTTCTACTTCAGAAATGTGGGATGTCTAATATCACAAAACACCATGCTAATATGGCATGCAAGTGGTTGAAAGCAAACGGGCATAGATATAGAACTTCAAATAAACAATTTTTCGTTGAGTTAGGTAATCCTAATCATGAGGATATTGATAAACCTGTGACGGCTCAGATTTTTCAATTAACAAAAAAGGACTAATCAATTTCTTTTGCAAAACAAAACACTCTTAGGAGTGTTTTTTATTGACTCGTTTTGCCATGTCTCAGTTTCACGAAGACCCCACTTTATTCAAATCGCAAATCATGAGGTGGCCTGCGCGGCGAGCGTATATGTTATCACGTGAGATTTCGACGCGTCTCAGTTTCACGAAGACCCTCGCCATTTGTCATTAAGAAATCAAGAAGTGCATACGAGTAGCACTCAGATTTTCGTAATTACTTTGGTGCATGAAAGAGCTTGATTGGTGCAAATAAATGAATTAATTGAGCTGTTTGATGCACTCAAAATTCAAGTAATTTTTGTAGGGGCAATTGCAGATCTATGCGATCTCGCAAATCATGAGGTGGCTTTAGCGGCGAGCTCATATGTTATAATAGACATATGCATTTCAAATTTCACTCAAAATGAATATAACCACCTAAGCGCAAGAAAGAGATTGATTGGTGCAAATAAATGAATTGAGCTGTTTGATGCATTTAAATGAAATTTCTTTGTTTTTAATGCTTAGATATTGCGAGTTCATTTTGAGTAGAAATACGTCATTTATTAGTCAAACTGAATTCATTTTGAGTAGAAATGAGTTCATTTTGAGTAGAAATGAGTTCATTTTGAGTAGAAATACGTCATTTATTAGTCAAACTGAATTCATTTTGAGTAGTAAATGACATATATTTTGAGTTAAAAATTGAAATAATGTTTATTTTTTTAGTAAAAGAAACTATCTTAGTTATCAGTGCTACTGAATTGCATGTGACCTAGTTGGATCAAAAACATCATTCTTGACTAGTTAAAGCTGTATTTCTTACTATAATACTATCTATTTTTATTAATATAAATATATTTAATATATAATAAGTATATAATAATATATTATGTACATATATAGGACCCAATCAATAGTGTTTTTATATAAATCTATATCCATTGCATCACCAATGCAGTTGGACCAAAAATCATTTTTATAATGAACTCAAAAACACTCAAAATGAACAATCAGGTGTCTAATTCCAAGCACACAAAAGGCCTAAAAATCACATGTTCATCAAACCCGCATAGATCTGCAATTGCCCCTACAAAAATTACTTGAATTTTGAGTGCATCAAACAGCTCAATTAATTCATTTATTTGCACCAATCAAGCTCTTTCATGCACCAAAGTGATAGTAAAAAATTGAGTGCTACTCGTATGCACTTCTTGATTTCTTAGCACTAAAAAGAAGAGGTTCTTTTTGAAATCTTACAACCTGAAACTCATGAAACAATTACATGAAGACCAATTTGATATTTGAAATCTCACATGATAACATATGCGCTCGCCGCGCAGGCCACCTCATGATTTGCGAGATCGCATAGATCTGCAATTGCCCCTACAAAAATTACTTGAATTTTGAGTGCATCAAACAGCTCAATTAATTCATTTATTTGCACCAATCAAGCTCTTTCATGCACCAAAGTAATTACGAAAATCTGAGTGCTACTCGTATGCACTTCTTGATTTCTTAGCACTAAAAAGAAGAGGTTCTTTTTGAAATCTTACAACCTGAAACTCATGAAACAATTACATGAAGACCAATTTGATATTTGAAATCTCACATGATAACATATGCGCTCGCCGCGCAGGCCACCTCATGATTTGCGATTTGAATAAAGTGGGGTCTTCGTGAAACTGAGACATATCGGTTTAGAAGGAATTTGATGAAATATGAGCCATTAAAAAACCCACTTTTTAGGGTGGGTTTAGTTTGCCGGAGAAAGCAATAAGTTGACATAAGTAACAAGCCCTTATGGCATTTGTATTTATACATGAATCCAAGAGAACTGTAAATTATTTTGAATATTTTCCCTCTAAATAAATTTAAGTGTTGCACTCTGAAGAAGTATGTTGTATAATTAAATCAATGGTATCTCTACGTGAAATTTAAGGACGCACAAATGAACAATGACCAGTTAAAATCTGAACTTGCAAAATTTTATGGCAAAAAAATAACAATTCGCCTTTACAATATAAAAAAGAAAACAGTCAAGTTTAAGTATAGGATATTTCGCCGTCCCAAAAACAATGCTCTACACCAGCTCAGGTTCCTGAATCAGTTTGAAGTTGACTAGCTAGAGATATTTTTCCATTTTGCTAAATACAAGTGCGAACTGGACGATTCCAGGTAAAATTACTCGTATGAGGCATCAAATGGAAAACACAACCCCAAAAAATAGCTCTAAAAGTGCTGCGTTTGCAACAAACAAATCTGCCTATAAAAGAAAAAGTATAAATCTCAAAGACGAAGACACCATAATCTTCAAACCTAAGAATTATTATCTTCCTGGCAGACATCAATTTGGAAAGTATCAAGTTGAAGTCAACCGCAAAGACATTGAAGATCTCGCATCTAATGGTAATCAATGGACTACCATCGAACAGTTATACCAAGTTAGCTTTCAAGACTTACGAGTTTATTTTGAATGTGAGTTCAATCGTGGTAAAGCAAAGCTCGAAGTAGCTCTCAATCAGAAATTAGTGGCCAAAGCCATGGCCAATGACACCACAACGGCAATCTGGTTGAGCAAAAATAAGCTCAATATGTCAGAAAAAACCACAAATATCACAGAAACCAAGCCAGAAACTGCTCCGGAAGAAGTAGAAGCTAAGATTGGCCTTTTATTAAAAAAACTAAATTTTAAATCTGGAGAATAAAATGAAAATGAAAGTATTAGGGAAAAAGATAATTTTTACTTGGGTGGATGAAACTGAGGACAAAGAGTTTATTAAGAACGGTCTTATCTTCACTCGCAAGCTAGACGCCAAAAGATCGCGTTGGGGAAAAGTGGTAGCCATTGGTCCAGAAGTATCTGAAGTCCTTGTTGGTGAATACATTCTACCTGAAGAAGCACAAGAGCCATTTGGTGCAGTTGTCAAGGAAAATGGCGTTAAGACTGAATATTGGGCATGTTGGGAAAAAGACGTCGCACTTGTCACTGATGATGTCACTGAAACATATCAAGTCAATGGTGAATTTGGACTTCAGGAATTGGTGCGCAAAGCTTCATGAAGCTAACGTATGACGAAAAAGTCGAATTGCTGCAAGCACTTGAGACATTGGATAAGCACAAGAAAGAGAATCGCCGTGATTCTTTTTACTCCACTGCGAAAATCAGAGCTCAATATCCCAAAGCAATGGAGTTTTTCGAGAAAGGATCACGGTATAATCAACGTTTATTCATGGCTTCAAATCGTAGTGGCAAAACGATATCTGGAGCCTATGAGATAACGTGTCATGCAACCGGTATCTACCCAGATTGGTGGAAAGGCAAGCGTTTTGATGAACCCGTTCTGATATGTTGTGCAGGTGTGAATTCTAAGACAGTTAGAGATGTCATACAAAAAGAACTTCTTGGCACTACAAATGATCTTGGTTCAGGAATGATTCCGAAAAAGTTGATTGTATCACATGTGCCTGGCAGAGGATTATCTGATGCCATTGACAATATTGACATTCAACACAAATCAGGTGGCAGGTCAATCATATATTTCAAGTCATATGAACAAGGGCGCAGAGCATTTGAAGGCACGATCTTTAATATTGTGTGGTGTGATGAAGAACCACCAAATGATATTGTGTCGGAATTGCTAACAAGAACTGCGACGGTTGAAGGGATCATGTTTAACACATTCACTCCACTTCTAGGACCAACGCCACTAATCGTCTCATTCATGAATGCCAGTGAAGATTCAGGTAGAACGTATATCACACAAACATGGGACGATGTTCCTCATTTAACTGACAAAGTTAAAAAGGAATTATTGGCTTCTTATCCCGCATATCAACGTGATGCAAGAAGTAAAGGTATTCCTCAACTTGGTTCTGGAGCCATTTACCCAATTAGCGAAGAAACATTTGTCATTGAACCAATTGCAATACCAAAACACTGGAAACGAATCTATGGCTTGGATGTTGGATGGAATAACACAGCCGCATGCTGGATTGCAGTTGATCAAGAAACTGATACCATGTATGTCTACTCTGATTACAAAAGAGGTCAAGCTGAGCCATTCGTTCACGCACAGGCCATTAAAGCCAGAGGTGCCAACATTCCTGGAGTAATAGACCCAGCAAGTATGGGATCAAATCAGATTGATGGCAGACAAGTTAAGGACATGTATACCGAAACTGGACTCATACTTGAGTGCGCAAACAATGCCGTTGAAGCTGGCATATATGAAGTGTGGACTCGGTTGTCAACTGGAAGACTCAAGATCTTTAAGAACTGCTCTCAATTGCTTGAGGAATTTAGATTATATAGGCGTGACGAAAAAGGAAAAATAGTCAAGTCGAATGATCACATTATGGATGCAATGCGTTATGCAGTCATGACGGTTGAGTTCGCGAAGACTGAATTTGATTTCCAACAACAGCAAAATGAGTTTACTTATCACCCAAATATCAATCCTATGTCCCATTATGGGTTGCGCTAAATATAACATCAGAGGAAAGTGTAATGAATCAAGAAGAAGAATCAGCAATACTCAAAGAAGCCAAAGCTAGGTATGACACTGCCACTGGTGCTTGGTCTGAGCATTTTGAAATAAGCAAGAAAGTCCTTAATTTCGTTGATGGAGATCAGTGGGATCATCAGGATCGAAATGCGCGCGAAGCTGCTAAATTGCCATGCTTGGAAATCAATGTCCTCAAACCTTTCCTTAGACAAATAACCAATGAAGCTAGACAAAATGTGCCAAGTATTCAAGTTGACCCGCGCGGCGATGGCACTGATCAAACCAATGCAGAAACAATTTCAGATCTAATTAGAGCTATTGAGCAGCAATCAAATGCATCAACTGCTTATGATCAAGCAGGTTGGTATGCAGCAGCTTGTGGATTAGGATTTATTCGCGTTATATCTGATTATGAATCGGAAGATTCTTTTTGCCAGAAGCTAATCATCAAGCACGTTGAAGATCCTTCGACTGTATTAATGGATCCCTCACATAAGAATCTAGATGGTTCGGATGCAGAATGGTGCTTCGTGACAAGCGCAATTAGCATCGATGAATACCATCATCGTTATGGCTCGTCGCGGAAGTCACAAAAAATTAAGGATGATCCTAAAGGCTGGACTGACATCAATCGTTCAACCTGGACTCAAGCAGACCAAGTTATTGTCGCAGAGTATTTCTGGAAAGAGTATAAAGATGCCGTGTTGTATGAATACTTGCACGTTGCAACTGGTAAAACTTTTGTTACTAAAGAAAAGATCGAACCTGAAGATCTAGAAGCGCAAGGTGTTATTGAATTGAGAAAGCGTCCTATTCAGGAAGTTAAAGTCAGATGGGTAAAACTCAATGATGAAGAAGTTCTAGAAGAAACTGAGTGGCCTGGCAAAAGTATTCCAGTGGTTGCAGTCAAAGGCGATGAAACTTGGATTAATGGCAAACGATCTATTAAAGGAGCCATTGAAGACGCAATTGACTCACAGAGATCATTAAATTATTTCCAATCATTAGCAGCTGAATTAGTTGCATTGGCACCAAAAGCACCCTTCATTGGTGAAGCTAGACAATTCGCAGGCTTCGAACAAGAATGGTCTAATTCAAACAACGCACCTTATTCGCATTTGAGATATAATGCAGTCGTTGTTAATGGCCAAGTATTATCTCCTCCAGCTAGGCAAACAATGGAAGTTCCAATACAAGCTGCAAGCCAATTAGTGGGATCTGCTAAAGACAATCTAAAGTCAATATTTGGTATTTTTGATGCTAGCCTAGGTAATGCGGGTAATGAAATATCAGGCAAAGCCATCTTGGCAAGACAACAGCAGTCACATACGACGACTTATCATTTTTATGATAACTTAGTCAATGCGATTGAACAAATTGGTAGAATACTCGTTGAAGCCATTCCTGTATACTATGGTGATGAACGTTCGGTTCAATTGTTGAAAAGAAACGGAGAATCCTCTACACTAAAAGTCAATAACGGAAACGATGAACACGACTTGACAATTGGTAATTACGGAGTGGTCGTTGAAACCGGGCCTTCTTACGCGACTAAACGTCAAGAAGCGGTCAATTCTATGGTTACTTTAGGCGAAGTTTATCCACAGGCTATGCCATTAATTGCTGACTTGATTGCAGGTGAATCAGATTGGCCAGGCGCGAAACAAGTTGCAGATCGCCTTCGCTTAATGTTACCTCCACAAATTCAGCAATCTGAGTCAGCTGTTGGTAATTTGACACCTAAACAGCAAGCACAAATGAGCATTCAGCAAGTTCAACTGTTGACCCAGCAGTTACAGCAAGCTCAACAGTTGATCCAAGTAGGGCATCAACATATACAGAACTTGGAAGAAGAAAACAAATTATTGAAAACTAAGACGCAAATTGAATATGAGAAGCTCAATAGCGATAATACTCTCAAAACTCAACAATTGCATTTGTCCAAGTATACAACTGATCTAGAATTTAAGGTCAAGATGGAAGAATTGAAAATGCAAAGAGAGGAATTGGAAATTGCTAAAGCTAAGTTAGCTATCGATGCTACTGAAGCAATGCATCAAGTGGCAGAAGATGCTATGGAACGAGCTGATAAGCACCATGATAAAATGACACAAATGGAAATTGCAATGCCGTTGCCAGCTGATGATAATGGCACTAACCTAGATGGGCAAACACTTAAATAACAGAAGAACAGTTCACTGGCATCTGCAAAAGCCAGGCTAACCACTCAAACGAGGAATCAAAAATGAGCGAAGAAATCACACAAGCAGTAGAACCCGTAGTTGCGCCTGAACCCGTAATTGAAGAAGCTTCTCATGAAGAAGTCGTTGAAAATCACGCTGACACTGAGCCTGGCGAAGAACAACGCAAGTCTGGTTTTGAAAAGAGAGTCCACAAGTTAAATCAGAAGATTAGCGCCGCTGAACAGGAAGCTAATTTCTGGAAAGCAGAAGCTCTCAAAAATGCACAAGCACAGCAAGCTCAACGTCCAGCTGAACCAATGGCTGCGCCTGGTAAGCCAACACTTGAACAATGCGGTGGTAATTGGGAAGTTTATACCGATGCAGTTGCAGAATGGAAAGTGTCACAGTATGCAGCACAACAGAAGCATGTTCAGACATTGAACAATTACCAAAATCGAGTTGCTGAATTTGCAAAGACTGCGCCTGATTTTCATGAAGCACTGGCAGATGTAGCAAATACACCTGTTCACAATGACATTAAGGAAGTAATATTCGAATCTGATGCTGGACCTGCAATTGCATATTATCTCGCGCAGAATCCTGATGAAATTGCCAAGTTAAATGCCATGGATGCGAAAAAGAGATTGCTCATGCTTGGTAAACTAGAAGATAAGTTTGATAAGAAGCCTCTTACTATGGCTAAGTCAACTAAGTCAGCGCCTGCTCCTGTCAAGCCGGTAAGTGGTGCAGCACCAGCAGCTAACAAATCTGTATACGACATGTCGAAAGAAGAATTGAGAAAATACTTGTCGGATCAGAATAAAGCTGAATTGGCACGTCGTAGAGGACGTTAATTATCACAGTATATAATTTTGGTATAAATAAACTAAATAATAACAATACAAGTTTACGGCTTTTCTTAAAAGCCGGTTTCTCACGGAGTTATCCGGTAAAAATAGCCAGTTCGGTCCTGTTGCACTGCTATTGCTGCGTATTGCGTCCAGCCCGCAAAACAAAGGATCTTAATATCAGGTGATATTAAGTAGCAGACAACTTATTAGGAAAATATATTATGTCTAATCAATTACTTACAATTAGTATGATAACCGAAAAATCGGCTATTACACTTGGTAACAACCTTGTTCTTGCCAAGTGCGTTAATCGCGACTATGACGATGAATTTGCAATTAAAGGTGCAAAAATCGGTCAGACGTTGAATGTTCGCAAACCAGCTCGTTATTCGACCCGTCTTGGCACGGTTGTTGAAATTGAAGCACAAACTGAAACTTACGCACCGTTAGTATTCGGTCAGCCAGTAGGTGTAGACTTGGCGTTTACGAGCCAAGAACTTTCGTTCTCATTGGATGACTTCAGCAATCGTATTGTAAAGCCCGCAGTTGTTGCAATTGCCAACGCCATTGATAATTATGGTTTTGCACTTGTTAACCAAGGTTACAATTTTGTTGGAACTCCTGGAACTGCATTAACTGGCACCACTGCTCGCACTACTATTCTACAAGCAGCTTCGCGTTTGTATGATAATGATGCACCCGTTGAAGATGGTAATTTGCATTTGATTAATGGATCAGCTTTCAATGCTGTTTTGTCAGATGGTAATTCCAGCTTGTTCAATCCCGCAAAAGAAATCAGCGACATATATGTCAAAGGGATGCAGGGAAACTTTGGTGGATTCAATGTATACATGGATCAGATGGCTCCTTCGCATACTATTGGTGCTTATGGAGTAAGTTCACCCACTACATTGACCACTGGTTCTCCCCAGACTGGTTCTGCACTGAGCACTGTAGGTTGGGCAGCTTCAACGTCAGCAGTATTGAACGTTGGTGATGTGTTCACCATTGCTGGTGTATATGCAGTTAATCCACAAACCAAGAACGTTTACGGATGGTTGCAGCCTTTTACGGTAGCATCAACCATGACTAACAACGGTTCTGGAGCTAGCACTATTAACATTAGCCCTGCTATTGTCGCAACTGGAGCATTCCAGAATGTGTCTGCCGCGCCCGCAACGAGTGCAGCTATTACGGTAATTGGCGCAGCTTCTACAGTAACTCAACAGGCCGTGGCTTTCCACAGAGATGCTATCATGTTAGCTAATCAGGAATTGGTATTGCCAATTGGTGTTGAAACTGCCGAGTATGTTCGCGATGATCAGACTAAGGTTGGTATCCGTTTGGTTTCCCAATATGATATCAGAACTAACCAGCACATCAGCCGTTTCGATAGCATGATTGCATGGGCTACTCTATATCCACAGTTGATGACGCGTATTTTCACAACGTAATAAACTGTTGAAAAGAGAGTAAAGGGATAAAGGGGCAAGTCAAATTGCCCCAACACTAATAAAGAGGAAATTAAAATGGCATCACCCAATATTGAAGGCACAAGCGTAATTAGTACTTATTCTGGAGGCCCAGCTGGCGGAGCAACCGTTGGCGTTAGTCCTTTAGATCCAGTCGGCTTCCATGGAAATGCAGTCGTTCAAAGCACTGGTTATGGTGTAACAACTGGCGGTGTTCTAACTGCAAGTTTTCCTGGCGCAACTGCTACTTTAGCACAGACGTCAGAACAGCTGGCATATTTGATCAACGACCTAGTTAACAAGGGAATCATCGGTCAATAATAACAATAAAGCGATGATACGAAAACCCAGTTAAGCTGGGTTTTCTATTTTTTCTCCTTTTGCTAAATATGAATATAAGGAGAATCATATGTTTAGTTTATTTGCTTTATTTTGCGCATTACAGGCATTTGATGCCATTACTACTATTGAATGTTTGAAACTTTCCAATAGATTTGAAGCTAATCCTGTAATGAGAAAGCTGTTCTCTATATTTGGAGCCACTCCTACATTAATCATCGTTAAATTAGCGGTTTGTATAATCATTGGAACCTTAATATTACTTAATAAAATGCCAATGTTAATGTTGGGCGTGTCTGATATTTGCTATATGTGGGTCGTATATAACAATATAAAAGAATTAAAATGAGTAGATGATCATGATATGTCGATCCTTTCTACTTAAAATAGACAAAAAAGTAAATGGCTTGTTATTAGGTAATCCCAAACAGACTATTAGTTATAGAATTGGAGTATTATCAGAAAATGGCAATAAAGTGGCCATTTTAATATCATTTGTTCTTGATTGCTTTGATTATGGCCATTGTAAAAGAGCAATTGATGACAAAGATCAAAATGGAAAGGACGAATAATGTCAAAAGCAAGAGATATATCACAAGCAGGCGCCGAGTTACCAACAATCAATTCCCTACTTAATTTTTCATCGGCAAATCAACCCTATGTTTATGTGAGAGGATATTCGACTCCAGGGGATGGAGGCGGTGGACATTATTCATACATTAATGGTGACACAAGCTCAGGCGCTTATGGCACTGGTTCAATAGCTGGCAATGTATTTTATGTCGTTACAACCACCAATGGAACATGGGCTAATAACCAAATGTTATCTGGTAATGGCGTAGTATCAGGCACTTACATTTACAACAAATCAGCGCCTGGCGTGTTTAATGTTAATATACCACAAACTGTAGCGTCAACTGTAATGACTGGATGCAATGGCGGTAGCACTATTGTATCATTTGATGGAGCACGTTGGAAGTTAGATGCAGATGTAATGCCAACAGCCACTCAATTTGGCGCTACAATTAACGATTCAACCGATGATTATTACCCATTGTTGAACTTATATCAAGCCACTCAACCACTAAATCCCCCAAGTTCTCCTAATCCATTGCAATATGACGTGTTATCAACAAATGCCTCAATTGTATGTGGTAATATCGTTTCTTATGGGAATGTTGCAATCACTGAAAACTTAACTGTCACTAGTGCGATAACTGCTAACAGTGCTACTTTATCGCAGTTTCCGAATTTGAAGACTCAAGCAAATGCAGTGCCTGGATATTGGCAGACTTGGAGTTATGTGGCTCCTTTGTCGTATGGATTGTTAGTTCTTGGAACTACTTACCAAAACCTCAATAATTACCCTGAAATTGTAACATGTAGTGTTACAAGTGGAAATAACTCATTGTGGACAGTCATGGGGAATATTAGTCCAACATTACCCACAAATTTAACTAATCCGGCTTGTGTTCAAGTATTTTATGCAGGCCTAAATGGAGCCGGTGGATCTATTATTAATGCGTCCATGATGGTTCCAGCTCAATTTCATTATGAATTTGCTAGTTCCGACGGCGGAGCTTCAATAATTCGAACTGCGATTTATCAATAAGGAAAATAATATGCCATTAAAAAAGTCAACATCAAAAAAAGCATTTGATTACAACATTGCTACTGAACGCAAATCTGGCAAACCTGAAAAGCAAGCAGTCGCCATTGCATATTCAGAGAAAAAAGAAGCTGAAAAAGTAAAAGAACGCCGTGCTGATAAAGAACGCGATCGAATTGAGAAAAAGTCGCCAAAAAAGATCGTGGAAAAGAAGACTAAATAAAAAAAGGGAATCATATGTCAACAACTATCAATAACTTAATCATCGGAGCAATGCGCCTCATTAATGTAGTTGCTGCAAATGAAACTCCATCTGCTTCTGACATGAATATTGCCCTTTCTGCACTTGACGCCATGATAGATGCATGGTCGAATAATAGAAATTTAGTATTTAACATTCAACAGCAAATAGTATCAACCGTTGGTGGTCAGCAAACTTACTTATTGGGCCCATGTCAAGGTATTGTGACAATGGGCAACATAGTCCCAGGCTCTGGTTACGTTAATGGAACGTATACTAATGTCCCTTTAACTACGTTAACGGGTAACGGTCAAGCAGCCTTTGGAACTGTAACTGTCACAAGTTCAGCAGTTTCCTCAATAGTCGTGTCAAGCAATATGGCAGATCCAGGTGATCTTACACAAGGTGCTGGTTTTGGTTATTTGCCAGGAGATATAATTACTGTTTCCAATACTCTAATTGGTGGAGCAGGCACAGGATTCCAAGCTACAGTTACCTCTAATTCAGGTGGTGATTGGCCAACGATTCGTCCAGTTAGAATTGAAGATGCTTATGTAATATGGAATGATCCATTATCAAGTCAAGCTGTTGATATTCCAATGGTGAACATGACTTATGAAGAATATGCAGCTATTACCGTTAAACAAACACCAAGCACTTTTGCATTTGCATTTTACGATGATAATAATTATCCATTAAAAACAATTAGCTTATGGCCAATTCCCACTGGTTCAACAAATATTCGCTTGTGGTTGAGAATGCCATTAGTCGACTTCACTGATCTAAATGCAATATTGACATGGCCACCTGGTTATGAAAGAGCATTTCGTTTTAACTTAGCTATTGAATTGGCTGCTGAATTTGGTAAAGATATTCCAGAACAAGTGGCTCAAATTGCCAATTCTACAGTAGAAGATTTAATTACCACAAATGCAATACCACGTTACTTAATAGGTCCATCAGGATTAACTGGTGGAAAGAATTCATACAATTATATTACTGGAGGTTTCTTCGGTATTGGGCCAGGATGGTAACATGACGGAAAATGTCCAGAAATTCCCTAAGCAATTCCTAGGTCCTAGCTATTCAAGTCGAGTAGCTCGAGCTGACGCCGAAAGAACGGTTAATATGTATATTGAAATAAATCCATTGCAAACAGCCGCCAATGATGAAATGTCGACGTTAATTGGAATGCCAGGATTAACGTTAATTACTAATTTAGGCACCAATCCAATCCGTGGTTTATATACGACTCAAGACACTTCTACTGCATATGCTGTTACTGGCAATCAATTATATAGAATTTACTCAACAAATTTATCAACGCCAACCTTAGTTGGAACATTGGCAACTTCAAGTGGGCCAGTTAATTTTGCTGATAATGGCATTAATGTTCTTCTTGTTGATGGGCAATATGGTTATGTAACGAGTTTAATTACAAGTCCAGCAATTACATTAGGCACTTTTATATCAGCTGGTCTTACTTATGTTAATGGCACATATAATAACTTTCCATTAAGTGGGGGCAATGGCACTGGATTAACAGTTAATCTAGTAGTAACTGGGCATGCAATTGTTAGTTGCACACTAGCTAATCCAGGAACTGGTTATCAAGTGGGTGATGTATTAAATGCTAATTCATTAGGCGATACTGCATTTACAATTAAAGTGGCCACTTGTCCATTATCAGTTACTACCATAACTAATCCGAATTTTTACCCAGCTTCGACAGTAGCCTTTCAAGACGGTTATTTTATTTGCAATCAAGTTGGCACTCCATATTTCTTTATTAGCGATTTGTATAATACTAATTTTCTACCGTTGAATGAGGCTAATAAAAGTGGAGCAGTTGATAACATTCAAGGGTTAGTCGTGCTAAATCGAATATTATACTTGATTGGACAAAACACAGCTGAAACTTGGTGGGACAGTGGACAGTCAGGCTCCACCCCATTTACTCGACAAGACGGTCAATTTAATCAAGTTGGTTGTGTTGCTTCACAAACTATTCAGAAGCTGTTTAATACCTTTATATGGCTTGGAAGATCACCAGAAGGCGGTGGTGTTGTTTATCAGATGCAAAACTCACAAGCAACGAGAATATCGAATCACGCTGTTGAGTATGCAATTCAAACATTACCAGGTGATATTTCAACTGCAAAAGCGTATACATGGCAAACTGAAGGTCATTATTTTTATGCTCTTAATTTACCTGGATCAACGACCACTTGGGTATACGACTTAGATTCACAAATTTGGGTAGAACAACAAACCAATATTGCTGGCGTTATGGGAAGGCACTTAGTCGATAATCATTGCTACTTTGCAAATGCCCATTTAGTGGGTGATTACTCAACTGGCAACATTTATAAATATGATTATACTAATTATACTGATAATGGCAATCCAATAGTTCGAATTCGCCAAGCTCCTCATATAACTGATTCAATGAAATGGATATTTTATAAAGTATTTCAAATTGATTTTACTCCTGGAACAGGCAACTCCTTACAAAGTAATCCACAAGTAATGTTAAACTGGTCAGATGATGGTGGAGAAACTTGGTCTGCTCCATTATACGCTGCAATTGGAGCTCAGGGCGCATTTACTACTAGAGCAAGATGGAGTCGATTAGGGAAAAGCAGAGACCGAATATTTCGCGTCACATGTTCAGATCCAGTCAAATTTGATATTGTAAGTGCAATGATGGATATAGAAGAAGGCAATGCTTAAAAGAGGTGATGAATGAGTTGGGACATAGGCGGTTGGTTATCTAACCCGGTCAAATCAATAACAAGCGATGTTAGCAATGTTGCTAAAAATCCATTGAATATAATTGATCCAGTAGGTGCAGTTAATGGAGTCAATGGAGCAACTACTAATTTAGCTCAAGGGAATGTGGGGGGTGCCTTACAATCAGCTGTAGTCAATCCAGCAACTGCTGGAGCTTTAATTGCTGCTACTGGTGGGCTAGCCGGATTAGGAGGTGCTGCTGGTGCTGCTGGTGCTGCAGGTGCTGCTGGTGCTGCTGGTGCTGCAGGTGCTGCTGGTGCTGCTGGTGCCGGAATATTTGGATCAGCTACTTTGCCTGAAGTAATTGCAGGTTCTGCACTTGGCGGTGGCTTGCTGAATTACGGGGCTGCAACTCGTGCTGCAAATACGCAAGCAAATGCCGCTAATAATGCAGCTAATTTGTCTTATCAAGCCACGCAAAATGCAAATGCAACCCAATTGGCAATGTATAACCAGAATCAGGCCAATCAAAAACCTTACATGACTGCTGGTGCAAATGCATTACAAGAATTGCAAACAGGAATGGGAACTAATGGAACCAATGGTCCGTTAACACAAGCATTTAATGCTAGTGATTTAAATGCTAATATGGCTCCTAATTACCAATTCCAATTGAATCAAGGCTTGCAAGCATTAAATGCTAGTGCAGCGGCTAATGGCACGCTGATGACAGGTCAAGGTCTTAAGAATATTAATGATTATGCAGGTAACTCAGCGGCTTCAGCCTACCAGCAAGCATTTAACAATTACACAACGAATCAAACGAATCAATATAATCGTTTGTCAAACATTGCTGGCATTGGGCTAACCGCTGCCACAGGCGTTGGTAATAGTGGTGTGCAAACTGGTTCAAATATTGCAAATACCACAATGGCAGGGACAAATGCAGCAACTACATACCAAACTCAGGTTGCAAACGCCAATGCTGCTGGTTTAGTTGGATCTACAAATGCAATCACAAGCGGATTAGCTGGCGGATTAAACAGTTATGCGCAATATAATATGTTGAATAACATGTATAATAGAGGCAATATTCCACAAATGTCAATGGGATTGCAATATCAAGGGTCTAATTTAGGTTTGCCTGCTGATATGAATCCAACAGCTGGAATGCAAGCTCCAAATTGGACTCCTTCAGCATAATTTTTACTTACTAAATATAAGAACAGGACAAAAAAATGGCAATCGATCCAAATATAGTATTAGGTTTAAATCCCACTCCGCAATTTAATGCAGTTGGTGATCTAAACTCGGCTGCCGAGGCATATGGTAATATGCTTAAACCAGCTTTAATGCAAGCTGAAACAGCTAATATTCAGCAAAACACACAAAATGCAAATGCAGCTAATCCTGGTATTGCCGCGGATTCACAAGCAAAAGAAACGGCAGCTAATCAAGCAGCCATGGATTACAACTTCAAGACTTACATGAATTCACAAGCTCCTTCGTTTTTAACAACTGATCAAAATGGAAACGAAGTTCCTGATCCAGCAAAATTAGCAGAAGTCGCTCATGCAGGCGGTTATGATTCATACTTACCCCAATTATATCAAGCATGGAGTGCTACTGCACAAGCTAATATTAAAACGGCCGCTGATCAAACGGCTCTTAATCAAGCTAATTATAACACTGGCAAGCAATATGCTACTCAAGTCGCGACTTATTTAAAGTCAATGGCAGATCAAGGTGCAACTGCTGGTCAATTGCAGCAAACTTATGATGGATTTCATCAAAATGGTTTGAGTTCATTTGGTTCAGCAGCAGTGACACCTGATGTAATGCCTAGTTCAGCTGATTTACCACCTGGCGGAGTTAGTGATTGGGTAAATGCAACCCGTTCTAGCGTAATTACTCCTGATCAGCAAGCACAATTAGATATCCAAAAGCAAAATGCTAATGCAGCTTCTCAAAATGCTAATACAACGTCACAAAACTTTAACTTATCATCAGGCGAAGCAAGAGCTCAAGGTGTGAATGAAACCAATAAAGGTGCGGTTTATACGACTGGCATTCAAGCATACCAAGATATGGGATTAAGTGATAGCTCATTATTCAATATAACAAAGACTAAATTGCAAGAATTGTATGGCAATCCAAATTATGCAGCTCTACAATCCGCAATTTCTGCGCATAACCAATTGTATCCAGGTGCAAATTTAACTATCGCAACACCTGGTTTGTTGGGTATATTACAAAATGATGCTGCCTCACATACTACATTAGGTAAAGCATGGATTCAAGCTGCGACTGCGGTTCCTCCTTCAGCACAACCAACACCACAAACAGTAACACCGGCCGCGCCAACTCCACCTCTTCCACCGCCACCGCCACCGTCACCACCTGGCTATTTGAGCAGATTAGGCAGTGCTATGGTTCCAATAGTAACGCATCCATTCCAAGCCATGAGCGACAAAATGAGTAATGCAGGCACAGCAGTATTAAATGCATTGCCCAATCCACATGGCGTTCCACAGAACTGGAAGAAAGTGATGGTGAAAGGACAGATGGGATTTCAAAATCCAAATGACCCATCTCAGGTAATGTTTTTAGATAACCATTAAGCAAAGGAAAAATATGAGACTTGTAAGAGTAAATCCAGCTGACATTCAACCATACGTTGAACCGACAATGCCCGCAGCACAGCAGCCAAGCACTTCTTATGTGCCATATGGGCGAAATGTAGCCTCAGGAATGACATTTGGACTTGCTCCTTATATCTCAGCCGCTGAAGATCAATTTGAAAATGGTCAAGGGTATCTACGCAATTTGGCACAAGAAAAGAATCAGTATAATCAAGCAGCCCTTAATAATCCAAAATCCGCATTGGCAAGTAATATCCTAGGCGGAACTGCATTAACTGCTGGCTTTGGTATTCCAGCCGCATTAGAAAATGCTCCATTAATGGGAGTTGGCGCTAAAACACTAGCTGATTATTATAGAGCTCAACCAATGGCAACCGCAGCAGCTAAAGGCGCAATGATGGGCGCTGGTTATGGAGCTGCATCTGGTGCAATCAATTCTCCTACTCTCGCATCGGTTCCAGCTAATATGGGCATTGGCGCAGCATATGGAGGCGCTCTAGGTGGTGGTCTTAGTGGAGTTATTCAAGGTGCACAAACTTATGTGCCAAAAGCCGTTAATTATGTTCGTGGTATGTCACCATCTATACCAAATATACCAAATCTATTTACTAAGTATGTTGGCGCTAATCCTGAAAAAGTTCTAAATAACTCATCTGCCGATGCACAACAGATTTATAAAAATATTATGGTTCAGAAGTATGGCAATCTTAATAAAGTAATTGCGGCAGGTAAAGTTGATCCAGCTCCAATTAACGATGAAATTGCGCAACATATTAATAATTTGCCATATACACCACCAGCTGGTGAAGATAGTAACTATACTGGCCCAATTACAGTCACTGGTAGTGGTCCTAATGGAATGGCTACTGAAGCCGATATTCAAAGAGCCATCCTTGAAAGAAATATGAAATTAAATGGTCAGTTATACCCAACCGCTTCGTTTACTCCTACTAACTTAAAGGGAATAGTTGGTAATGGAGCCTTAGGCATTGGTGCATTTGCTGGGCATGCAGGAGGACCAGTTCAAGCGGCCGCGGGTTCTATAGCTGCTCATTTGATCGGTAAAGGAGTTGGCAATGCAGTTGATAATGCTATTACTTCAAGAGCAGCCGCAAACGCCGCAGCCGATAACATGCAAGCAGCAATTGCAGCCTCACATATTCAAAGTTCAAATATAGGTGATTCAGCACTTGATGGTTATAAAGCATATAATCCCACTGTAACGGGTAATTCTTATAATGCTCCTATTCAACCAGCATCTGAAGTTCCAGATCAAGCTACTTCTAGACCACCATTCCAATTTGGTTTCCTGCCAAGTGGAGATGGAGGTCCAACGCCATTATCAATGCAAAGAGGATCAACTGGCATTCCACCAGAAGAACCAGTTTATCCTTCATCTGTCCAATCGCGTTCACCAGCTGAGATTAGAGCTGCCATGGCGGCACGAGATCAAGCTGCATTTGATGCAGAACAAGCATCGCGTCCTCAAGTTCCACAAGCTCAAGCTCCCGCTCAGGCACAGTCACCCATAGCTCAAGGACAAGCAATTCCTACACAATATTTAGGTGCGTCAAATGGCAATGGTGGCAAGTATGGGCTAGATGACATGATAAGTGCTTTGCAACAAGGACACTCACCAGCTGAAATTGATGCTTGGTTCTCTAATACTCCGCCAAATTCAAGTGTTGACATTCCGCCGGATTCAGAACCAGGTCGCACTCCTATTAATGGATACCAAATGCCACCTGATGCTTCTTATGGAAGTGCACCATCTTACGATCAGAATGGAAAATATATAATGATTCTTCGGGGACAACGTGGGCCAGTTTCACCATGGGATCCATCAGTTCAAGTGCAGCCAGTTGGTAACTTACCACCACAAACTAGTCCTTATACTTTAAGTCAAGCAGGACAACCAGTGCCCATTGGAACTAGATGGCAAACTCAAGGTCAAGTTGGAACAGCACCACTTTGGATTCCTGGTAATAATGGTATGCGTTTAGGATTAAGTGCAGATAATGGAACCGCATTGTTTGATGTTCCACCTTCACAACCAATGGCATATCCAGGTTCTTACATGACAGGAATAGATCCTAGAATGACTAGTATGATGTTAAACCCAGATGGATCACCAATAGTTCCAACTCAATTGGGCTCTAATACACCATATTATCCTGATTACCCAACAGCACGTCCGTCATATGATCCGACAGCAGATAATTTCATGTATGATTATAAGCAAAACATAGGTAGTTTGCCACCAGTAGCAGGACAAGTGCCACCAGTGGCAGGACCAACACCGCCTAGTGCAGGTGCAGGTCCAGCAGATGGAAGCTTCTTCTCGAATCCAGATGGTTCATGGTCAGATCTGAAGGGCAATCTTTATGACATGTCACCATCTGGTCAAATGATCCCAAGGAAATAATTGTTTGTAGTTATGAATTATTATGCAGTTGCACTATAATTATTAAAATGCCTACGATTGTAAGCGCACCTCTGATTACAAGCACTGGGCCAAAAACGCATGACAACAACAGGAAAGCTACGAGTATCCAAAATATCTTCATTACATTTCTCCGGTGTAAAGTAGTATTTGTTTGCCTTGTTAAATATAGTATACACTGATATTTAGTGCAAGTCAACAAAAAGTGCCTCGTTACACTCAATTTAACGAAAATAAAGGAATCGACATGTCAATAACATATGGTATATCACCGGTTTACAACGGCCAGAACTTCGATAATAACGGAAAAATGCTCTCAGGAGGACTATTATACACTTACCTCGCTGGTAGTTACACTAATCAGTATATTTCATATGCTAATGACACGGGAACGGCTAACCCGAATCCCATCGTTCTTGATTCAACAGGTAGATTACCGTCTGGAACAGCATTATGGCTTGATTCTAGTGTAGCATACAACCTTGTTCTTATGTCAGCTGACGGCAGCACAATGATTAACCATGTTGACAACGTTGGAGGGGTTTACACATCAGCTCAATTGTTCTCGATTCCAAAGTCGTTTTTTACAGCTAGTGCAGGACAAACGCTATTTACATTGACATTTTCTTATATACAAAACACACATGCCCTAAACGTTTATTTGAATGGTGTATTATTGTTAGTCAACGTTGATTACACTGAAACATCAACAACTACAATCACCTTGACTAGACCAGCATTATCAGGCGATATTATTGAAATTGATCAATACTTAATAACTGGTGGAACACCATCTAGTGCATTTGATGCACGTTACAAGTTTAGTGGTGCTGATTTATCTGGTATGCCATTAATAACGAGTAGCTTATCAACTTTTCCCGTTGATCCATTTACTTCAGGTAGATACATCGCATTAACTGCAACTAGCCCCACTGTTACATTGCCAACGCCAACTGCCGGACTTAACTATGTTATTTCGCTAATTGGCCCTGCTACTATAACAGCTACTTCTGGATTAATTAATCCTGATATTGGATCAGTTGGATCATCTGTTTACAATGTTAGTTCTGGCAATGCTACTGTATCATTATACAGTGATGGAACCAATTGGAAGATATATGCAATGGAAGACTCTTCTTCGGTTGCAATTCCTGGCACAGCTATTACTATTCCAAATGAATACACCAATAAGAAAATATTCCTCAGCGG